>Ga0209611_10000195_pt1 | contig 77369 bp, 65 predicted proteins | sample S1TSphgellanicum_3_FD_187693 | JGI IMG/M metagenome (GOLD analysis project Ga0209611, IMG submission 187693) | Host-associated microbial communities from peat moss isolated from Minnesota, USA - S1T2_Fc - Sphagnum magellanicum MG (SPAdes) (version 2) | ecosystem: Host-associated > Plants > Peat...
AAAAATTCAAAATGAAAACAGATGTACACAAGTTATTAAACTGCAAAGAACAAAATTGATAATTGAAATTCTCCATTTTCCATTTCAAGTTTTAAATGAAAAACATAAGGTGAAATTAAGTCCCATTTTTTTTTTTTTTTCCTTCTTGTCCTATTTATACACAATAATTCAAAATTTAAACAATCTAATGAGACCATTTAACTAGTCATTAGTTGTATACACATTAATATTAATCCAAAAATTCAAAAATAAATTGCATGTTACAAACTACCTGTTTAGTCAACTTCCTATTGACTAACTATTTGTCACCTAACATGTTAACCTATCACTTGTCAAATTCTATAAACTATTAAGTTGAGTCACATATTACAAAATTCTAGATAACAATTTTTTGATTAGGCAATTAATTGAGTAAGTGCATCTTAGTTATGAATTCCTAAAGTTGAGACTATTGATTCCTAAAGGGGTCATCACTATTAGGAATACATAGTTTTAACAAATTTTATTTTTTAATATTTCAAAATAAACGTCAAACCAAACATTAATGTATGCAATGAATAAATTGAGTGTAATGTCCTGCTCAAAAACAGGTATCATGAGAAAAACACCAAAGGGTGGGCATTCTGAAAAATGTAATGTTCACAAGAGGTGGGCATTATGGTCTTTGAAATGCTCGCCCCTTACGAAAGGAAAGATTGTGTGCAGTAAAGTACCCTCTAATGACACTAATGAATTTAGAGCAGGTCACATCAAGGTAACCCCCCTATGGACCGGACCTTAAGTTCATGCCATCAACTTAAAGAAAATGATTCTGAACCATACTGAGTCTTAAACTCAGTGTTTAGGACTCTAAAGGTAATAAACTAAGAGTTTGGGGTCCCGAGAACTCTTAAAGGTTTGATGGTCCCAAACTTGCAAGGTCACCAACCCCTTTCAGCCAACTCAAATTAAACAAAGGCTCATTTTTAACATCACATGGATGAATGGGGTACATATCATTTGTGCATGACATGACACAAATTATGACATAGTTCTGACAGAGCTGTAATGTAAAAAAGTCCTCTGAAGCAATAACATTAAAATAAAAACCTTGAGCAAAATGAGTGTTTTCTTCTCCTTTTTTTCCCCCTCATCAGCTCATTCAGGCCTTAGATTTGAACCCCATGATTGCTTTTTGCAGTGAAGGGTAGTGTCAAGCCTGCCCTTCCAAAGTGAAGGACTTGTTGGTGATATGGCCTTTACAATAAAACATTCAAAAAGTAAATTTCACATAGGTCAAACACTCAAAGAATTTCCTATGGGGTATATTTGGAGAGCACCTTGTATCCATGAATATCCCTACTGGAAAAGAAAGATCTTATGCTCACTCCTTAAGAATGGGAAGGAGATTACATCCACAAGTAGGTGAAAGATTGCTCTTACTTTTGAGGAATGGGCATAAGAATTGTCTTATGCCTTGTGAATTACATATGTTTGGTTTCATGATGATGTTCATCTCATGCTCTATAATGGGTAAAGCTCACAAGTGGGGGATGTTTCCACCTTGGGGCTTTACTCTACACAAAATTTCATGATTCAGGATTTTATTAAGGAACTTATTGAATTGAAGGATTGATTAGATTATTGCACTTTGGTTTAAAGGACTATTATTTTTTTTGCAATGAGTTAGAAGGATTAGACCTATTTTGAACAACAATAAGGCTTAAAAGGAATATTGGTTTTTTGCCATAACTTAGGAGGATTAGACTAGTGGGCAGCATGTAGTGCAATACCTTCATGAATTTATTGTATGGTGATTTACACTTGCAACATATATTTTTTTACACAACCTCTTGTAATTGTATTTTAAATATACTAGTGTGGCCCGTGCTGTTGGCCCGAGTGTTACTGTGTCCTCAACTGATTTTTCCTTCCAAAACCTCATTTTTTGGAATTTATTTGGAATTTTCAGAGCCAGAAATCACTTTAAAAATCAATATCTCCCACGTTTCTGAATCCAAATCTTACCAAATAAATTCCATTAAATCCTACTCATCAAGATCTTTCCATCAACACCAAAGACACAAACCTGGATTGAGACCTGGTTTGGGAACCTCAAGCTGCACGTGGATCGAGACCTGGACCTGGAGCTGTACTTGAAACCCCAATATTTGGCTTCGAAGAACCTGGATTGAGACCTGGTTTGGGAACTTCAAGCGGCGATGTCGCTGCTGCTGCTCCCTCCTCGCCTCATCATCACCGCCACCGGTTCTGCCATAGAAAATGCAGAGGCCGGAATTGTCGCGTCACAGACAGAACAAGTGAATTTATATAGTAGATATATACACATGCCATGCAAGTGTAAATGTAAATCCCAAAATATAGATTATATGAAGTGTAAGTGTGTAAAAAGTCTTGGTGTAAATGATATACACTTTCAAACATATATTTACACTTACACCATTAGACCCATTTGGTTTGCTTGAATCGAGAGCTTTGTCCTTACCTTTCCTAGACATTCTCCTATTGTCTATTGTCTATTGTGGGAGTCTACTATTATCATATTTAACTTTCCAATTTTCTTTTGAAAATAAATGATATTTGTCTTTCACACGTGAACAGCCATGACAACACTACTGTGTGTGAGTGTGTTTTTTTTCTCTTTGGGTGGTGATTATTTATTTATTTTTGCAAATTTGTTATGAGAAAAACTTGGATAAATGTGTTTTTCCAGCAAAACTACACGACCTTTGATAAATCAAAATGTAAACACTGGATAACACCTCCAAGGACGAAGGAAAAAACTAGAAAGGATTAATATTCTTATTTTTAATAATGAAAATTCCCCACATGTAACTTACCAAATTACTCTTAAAGCAAAACACCTATTTCAAATAAAATTCCTTGTTTATTTAGAGGGCACCTCACCCACACAAGGCTTTCAAGTTACTAAATAGTTTTAACAAAAAGATTCTCCATTCTCCAAGTGCATTAGGATATGGGGCAGACATGACATAGCCTCTTGTAAGCATAAGGTGCCTCTCATTCCTGCGGAGAGAGTGATCTCAACATATGTTTATCTTATGATAGTGTTTGCCTCATGCTTCAGGATGTGTAAGGCTCAAGAGTGTTAGACATGCCCATGAAGCACTTGGAGAAATTTTTGAAGTGTATTTGAAAAGCACATTATCTATCTATGAAGGAAGGTAGTTTGTTTTGTATTATAATTATGAGATCCACAGAACCAGGATGCTTCAGATCATGTTCTTGGTGTCTTTGGAAAGCTCTTGACAAGGAAGGGTGCATGGGCTTTGGTTTCATGCCGTTTGGACTTGCAGTGCAAAAGTTCTTGAATATTGAGTGATTTCTTCACTGAAAATTAAATTAAATTAAAAAGTAGCTGAAAATTTCGGAGGAATTGGAATGTGCCTTTGGTGTTGTTGGAATGATCTTGATGAGCAGGATTTAATGGAATTTATTTGGTAAGATTTGGATTCAGAATGTGTGGGAGATATTGATTTTAAAGCGATTTCTGCCGCTGAAAATTCAAATAAATTTCAGAAAACCAGGTTTTGGAAGGAAAAATCAGTTGAGGACGTGGTAATACTTGGGCCAAGGGCACAGGCCATGCTAGTACCTGTCAAGATCCCTCCTAGAAAGGAGGAGGCATCTTATAAGTCTAGGTTTCTGATAACTTTAGGGTAATGCCCAAGGGCCAGGGCATTCTGGACACTTAATAAGTACTCTCACCTAAGACACTTATTTCAGGAATGCCTTGCCTTGCTCGTCCGGCATTACCTGACATAAAGCACTGAGGCGAAAGAAAACATTAAAATTTTTTCCCCCTTAATAACCAATGTTGCAGGTATCACCGGAAGCAAATTTATTTTACAAAGTGAAAATGCCGATCGGGAGCTGACATTTCACTTTTCAAAACACCGCGCCCTCTGCTGAGGAGAAATTCCGCTCGATAAGGTCTCCTCCACATACACTGGAAGATTTCTACTAATCCTTTAGAGTTCCTTTGTGCTTCACAGTGGGCGGGGTCCACATGTGGGGGCACATTCCCAAAGTGCGGGGATCAGATCACACCAGTGTTTTTTTCTTCATTTTTGCAACTTAGCCTGTGGGGCCCACATCTGCACTGCATGTGGTGCTCAACTGGCTAACATTTAGATAATTATTTAGAAAATTATTTATCTCTAAGTGGCTGCCACTTTGTTGTGAAGGTGAAAATTTTTGGCCCTTCTTTCAGATTTAAACGAGAAAAATTCTGGCTATATTTTAAATTAAGTTAGAGTTTTTTGGCTACTCTGTTATTGTATTTGGAGTGTTTTCAATGATAAGTGGAATTTTTTGGTCTAAATTTGGCAATTACTTCTCCCAAATAGTAAAATTTAGGGCATGTGAGTATGCACTATGAACTGCATGCTACACACACAATGCAAAGTTCACACGTCTTTTTTTGCAAAGCACATCATATTAAGTTCTAGCAAACACAAGCACTTGTGGGGAATTGAACCCTTGGAACTGGCCATTCTAGCACAAGTGACCTACAAACTCACAAGTTAGTACTCAATTACAACAAACAAAAAAATAATTCCATGGCATTGCATTGTGAAAAAGGCCAAAAGATGCCAACACCCTAGAAAGAAATTTTTTTGTGTCATAAAACAACCATTCAATTTTGTAGCAATACATATCTGCCTCTACAAAAACTAGCCTAGCAAATGTAAAAGGCATATTGCTTAATCATCATAATGATATCGATGGTGATCCCCTCGCCATTGTTCAATACAATCTACATATGGGAAATTTTGCAAAGTATAAAATTGTTGTGCAAACATGTGCACAACAAGTGGTAGGTGGGTAGTGAGAATATTTCGAAGTTTTGACTTCATAAAAGCCAAAGTAGAGAAGCATTTGTCATCCTCCATGTTGCCAACTATCTACACCATGGCCAATTCAGCTAGCTTCACATACTTTAGGAAGTTAAAGGAAAGTAATCGAGACATTGTCACAAGGCACCACATTTTGGTTCAAGGATTCAAGTCAAAAGGAAATGCCATACATGTTGCTGCATTTGACTTCATTGTGAGCTTGAACATGATGCCTAGATGACAATCAAGGTTGTTAACATGGAATAATTCACCCACCATCATATCTTGGTCATCCACCTTGTGGGTTTTGCTCAAGCAGAAAGCTAATTTAATAACTTGATAGTGTTTGACAAATGTTGCATCACATTCCAATTGCATCTAGTATCGAGGATACACAATCCCAAAAACATCCATAACACCAGGGGCTAGAAACCTAATTTCAAACTTTTGAACCAAAGCTTTTCCAACCCCTATCAAAACAAATAAAACCACAAACTTACTACCTACCTGAAGGTGAACAAAACAAATTAAAAAATTGGGAAAAAAAATTAGGGGCAAAGGTTTGAAAGGGTGAAAGTTGCAAGGCTTACCCTTGCATTGGTTTTTCACCAATGATTCAAAAACAACAAAAACATCTTGTTACCATAAAAGGTACCATGGTCTTTAAATCTCGATGAATTATTCAAACTTGCTAGCCATTCAACTCAAAGGCCAAATGTCGAATTCTAGATGTTGCATCAACTATTCAAAACATGTGGATATTCTCATGCTTCAACTCCAATAATGATTTGAAAGCCCAAAAGTTATCAACAATGAACTTGGAAGTTTGATCATAGTACATGTTATAAACATCACCTTGAAAAACTTGATGGTTACCACCAAATTACACATAAACACATTTCTAGATTGTGCAATTTTGATAAGAGCATGCACTAATTTCAACAATGGAAAAATGTAAACAAATCCAAGGAAAATATGAAGTTCACAACAAATGTTCATAATTCAACGTAAATTGTTGGTTTGTAGGATTGTCTATTGACATCTTCATAAGCAAAGTTATACATTTTGCCATGTAATTCTCTTAGCAAGGCTTCAACATCAAAATCCACTTTGTTTTCACATTCTGAAAAATTTTGTTCCCCTTTGTTGCCATGACTTCCGAAATCTTAGTGAATTCCAAATGCTTTTTAGGTGAGTGGGCAAAATAAAAGTACAAACATTGCAACAAACTATCAATCCGCACCAGCAAAGGCAATCATGACAATGAGTGAATAACCAAATTAGTGTAATGGGCCATACAAAAGACCCAATAGAATGAGGGGCATAGGTGTCATGAATATGTTTTGTAACACCATTTGTTGTGCCTTGAAAGACATTAACACCATTAGCCCCAAAGTAGATGAACTTTTGGGCAATCTGATTTCTTAGCAACCCCCCACCAATTGTCAACACTTCCATAATGACCTTGGCTAGGTTATCACTACATGAACCTTCAAACACTCTATCCAAAGATATGAGAATTGGGATCTTTATTTAATTTTGCACCAGATAGCAGTGAATAGACAACCAAGATTGGTTGTCAACTATAGACACTTCATCACAACTTAAAACAACATACTAAACAACCCCCACTATTGCCCTCATCACTTGCTAATGCATGAATTTTGCCATTGTCCAGCTAAAAATATCACTCCAATGTTTCTTGTTATTTTTTTGGCATTGCCAAGAATTCATATAGTGGCTTGATTGCTTCATATTTTTGCATGGGATAACCTTGCTATAACAAATGTAAGTTTATAGCAAATTGGGCAACCTTTTTTCAATTATCTTTTGTCACTCTATTTGCAAGTTGGGTAGCAACACTTCCATGGCTATGAGAAGCAAACAATTTATGGTTCTTGGCATGCCCACAATCTTTAAAATGATACCAATCCCCCTTTTTCACATTAGTTCCAATGTTCCTTTCAACTTTCCTTCAACCTACATGCTTACATAATGACTCCCACTTAGTAGTAAATATTTATCCTTCCCTTCCACCTCAATGTAGATCCTGTACTTGATAGTATGTAGGTTGCCATTTGAACCTAAACAAAATTTTGCTCATGGTAGTTTTGTAGCCCAAGAATATTAAAATTTTCTAGATGCATCATATTATTATTTTTGGATTATCGGTTTAGATGGGACAATGAATAGATCTATTTTAGGAATGGGGTCAAATTCATCCAAAGACATAACATCATCATCATCATCATCTACATTTGAAGGATCAAAATTGCATGGTGAAAACAAAGGAAGGGATGACCTTTGAAGACCATGAAAAGAAGAAGCAACATTAGGATCATAATTTAAAAGAAGCCCACCCACAACAAGGTTCCTGCTAGAGAAGAAGTACTTGAATTTATAAGATTGTGGAAGATCTGGAAGCATTATTGAAATTTGATAGATTCTGAAATTTTAGACTCAAGTGGATAGATTGTTGGAAACAAAACAGATGAGAAAATCCAATTTACAAACCCTAAACTTCAAGTGGAAACTTGATAGACTTTGGATTGTTAGATTCAAGTGGTAGATGCATTCTTGGAAAAAAGACATATATGGTGAAAACTCTTGAATTTGCAAACCTTAAACCACAAGCAAAAACTTGACACATTTTAAATTATTAAATTCAAATGAAAGATAGATTCTTGGAAACAAAACAAATATGGAAACTCACAAATTCTAGAATGAAAGAATCAAGTGCCAAATATATGTTGGAAACAAGACATATATGGGAACTCCTAAATTTGTAAACCTTAAACCTCGAGCAACAATTTGGCACACTTTAGATTATTAAATTCAAGTGGTAGATAGATTCTTGGAAATAAAACAAATATGGAAACTCACAAACTCTGGAATGAAAAACTCAAGTTGCAAATATATGTTGGAAACAAGACAAATATGGGAATTGTTAAATTTATAAACCCTAAACCTCTAGCAAAAATTTGACACATTTTAAACTATTAAACTCGAATGGTAGATACATTCTTGGAAACAAAATAGATATGGAAACTCACACATTCTGGAATGAAATATTCAAGTGACAAATATATATTGGAAATAAGATAGATATGGGAACCCCTAAATTTGTAAACCCTAAACCTCAAGTGGAAATTTGACACATTTTAAACTATCAAACTCAAGTGGTAGATAGATTCTTGGAAACAAAATAGATATGGAAACTCTTAGATTTTAAAATGAAAGACTTAAATGGCAAATAAATGTTGGAAACTAAACAGATATGGAAGCTCAAATTTGCAAACCCTAAACTTGGAATGGAAACAAAATTATACTCTTGGAAACAAAATAATTCTTTAAAGACCAAATTACAACCCTTAAATTTCAAAACTTCTCATTTGAGGACCTTGTAGATTGTGGAATGAAAATTCAAAGGGCATATAAATTGTTGGGAATAAGACAAACATGAAAACTCCAATCTACAAACCTTAAACCTGGAATGGAAACTTGACAACTTTGGAATGGTAAACTCAAGTTGGAAATGCATTGTTGGAAATAAGATAGATATGATATTCCAATTTGCAAACCCTAAAAGGATGTTAGAAACCTTGTAGACTATGAAATGACAAATTCAAGTTACAAATGCATAGCTAAAACAAGACAAATATGAAACTCCTAGATTACAAACCCTAAATTTTTAATGGGAACCTTGCTGATCCTGGGATGGCATATTGAAGTTGTAGATGGACTTTTGGAAACAAGATAGACATGAAATTCCAATTTGCAAACCTTAAACCTAGAATGCAAATTTGACAACTTTGGAATGGCAAATTCAAGTTGGAAATGCACTATTGGAAACAAGAAAAATATGATATTCCAATTTCCAACTTTAAAACAATGTTGGAAACCTTCCAAACTTTGGAATGATAAGCTCAAGTTGCAAATGCATAAACTCCGAAATGATAAGCTCAAATTGCAAATGTAATTCAAGATGGATTTGAAATTTTAAGATTGCAAACCCTAAATTTCCAATGGGAACCTTGCAAACTATGGGATGGCAGATTGAAGTTCTAGATGGATTGTTGGAAACAAAATAGGAATGAAATTCCAATTTGCAAACCCTAATTCTTTAATGCGAACTTAAACCGAAATGACATAATCAATTGAGTTGCAACTACACTCTTGGGAGCAAAATAGATTTGGAACCTCTTTCAAACAAAAACCCAAGAAATTTACAACAAGGAAAAAAATGTCAAGTTGGGTACAAAAATCTAACCCCTTGAATACATGTACCCTTGGAATGGTTCCTCCTTTAGTTCCCCTATAGTGGTTGTAATGCGAGTGAGCAATTACAAATATCATGAAACCATAATGAGCAATTGGTGTTATGGATGCCCTTAAGATCCTGTCCACACAAGCTTCGAAAAAATCCTCAAGCTTTAACTCATTAAACACAATCAAACCCATTACTTGATGAACTCTTGCAACACTTGTACAATCCCTGATTAATAACAACTAAAATCGTTGCACACAAAATCTTTCAAAAAACTACATTTCAAGTTATTAAGGCAAAGAAAATAATTATTTTCCTTTTGTTGATTGGAGGTTTGCTAGTTGGAATTTGAATGCAAATGTTGCTTCTTGATTCTTAAGCACAAACATATGATGCCCGATGGTGAAGCACACTTGATGTGTAGTGCAAACCCTCAAGTAGCATTGAAGATGAAATGTTCATGACTACAACTGGCTCTCGATAGCTATGGCAATGGTGCATCACAAACGAGAGTCGATTGACGATGGTGCACCACGAGAGTTGTTGATTGACAAGGAGAGGAAACAAAAGAGAACAAAAACTTCGGCAAGTGGAGGCAAATGATGCACAAAACTTTGGTGACAACAATTTAGGGCTTGGAGCATATAGGCTATGTCGATTGTCGACATGTGGCTGTTTGGCAACATCAATGGCCTCGCTTCCCACAATTCGGTGACACCCTAAAAGGATCAAGCGTTTTAGAGGGCTAATCTAGGTTGACAGTCCAGTGAAATCAAGCTGTTCCTAGTCATCGCTTTATGCTTTTAGGCGATTTACATTGGAAACCCCCTTTTTTTCCTTTGTAGTTGTAGGCAAGGTTTTTTTAAAGTAGAAATCTTGCAATTTTTTGCCAGAAAAAAAAACACTGGATCACAAAGCCATGTACAAAGGTGCCACCTCGTCATAGGCCCCTTGCTTTGGGAATGCCCCTACACTGGGGCTTTTACAAATTACAAAATGGGGCCCGTACTCAGGTAGGCATTATCCTGGGCCCCTAATTTCAGTAATGCCCGAACCCTTGGGCCTTACCTTACCTACCACATTGGGTAAGTGGCACCGTTTCAATTTTCAGTCAGTTCCTCAGTTCATTTTGGTAAGGAAAAGACACAGACGAAAAGCACCACAAGCACCAAAATGCACACTGGCTGACAATTCCAGCATTTTCATGAAAGGCTTGAAACCACCTCGAGCAGCCATAGACAACAATGAGATAAGTTTACCACAAGGCAACTCCACTGGTCCTCTGTATGGGACCCTGCAAATTAGAATTAGCAGAATAAAAGTCAAAACATGCCGGTTTGGCTCAGCACAATGGTATTTTTGTGCAGCATTTTTACATAGTTTGCTTTGAAGGCGGGTAAAAAGGCATAGCAAAGTCTAGCACCTGCTCTGGATTGGGTAAATAGTTTGATTGGTCCAGGTGGGGTTGCTCTTAGTGGTCTCTCACCTATTGGCACTCCCAGTTTTAGTTCTGTAGGTCCTAGTGTTTTTTTTTGGGTGAAATTTTGCCAAGTTTCCACCTGAAAAATATGATTTCGACCTTTAAAAGGTTTTTCATGAAAAATTTGACCCACAATTGCCAGATTTTGAAAAATCCAAATCACAAGATTTTCATGATAAGTTCCTGCAGATAGCCAAGAATATTGAAGGATTCTGTTTTTTTTCCTACTTTAATATCTAGTATATAACCAAATTTGACTAAATCATCTTATGGATGATCACCCACTTCAGCTACATCACAAAATTGGGAAAAAAAAAGAAGAAAAAAAACCTGATTGGTGCTCTTGGAAAAAAGTAAATAACTAAGCTTGGATATGAGAAATATTTTTGCAGGGTCACATACTGAGCAGAGCTGGAGATGCTCTGAATGGTTCTGTTACAATCAAGCATGGCATTTTAACCTCCTCTTCAATTGTGCTCAATCTGCCTAATTTGCGCGAATCAGATTCTCCATAAAAACCTGCCTCTACTTCAGATCCCTTCTTTCAAGGTGAGAGACCACCAGGTCGACTGTGTCAATTCTAGCTGCTAACATGCCCCCTAGGGTCGCCCTGACAAGCTCACCCATGGACTTGTAGGAGTCTGAGTCCACCCCGATTGGCCCACTCTCTAGTACGTAACCAGTTTGGGTGTCCCTAGATACGCTAGTTTTCATGCTTTTCCCTTGTCCGTTTGCTGGTTCCACTTTTGGTGGTGCAGTCAATGTCACTGGTAATGAACAACGGAGAACACGTTTCAGAACTGTGTATCAATGGTGAGGAAAACTGGTTATGCTTCGGAACATGAACTGGTAGTACTGTTACCACGCAGCAACGGAACAGCAGCTCAACTTATCATTCTCATTCCGTTTCTAGATGGAGCAGGCCGTAGTGGTTCCGTCCATTCATTCATCCATTCCATAAGTATCTAAGGACCAGGGAGCATCGGATCTAACCAACCATTGTGGTTAGCTGAGGAACTGGGACCCAATGGAAAAGGGGCTTCCCCTCCATGCACCATCTATCTATCCTTTATGATGCTCTGGTCACTGTTGGTTCACTGTGGCTGTGTGGGCAAGGGTGATCCAATTTGGCCACAGTGAACCAGCATCCACCAGCGCACCACCAAGGATGGATGGTAAGTGGTCAGGAAACAGTTTTCTGTTGGGTTTCAGTTCCCTAGCTGACCATGGTGGTTAGCTCAGTTCCTTTGTTTTTTTACTACCCACTTATTAACAACCCACAAGCAGGTTGTTAGTAGATAGGTAGTAAATTATTAACAACCCACAAGCAGGTTGTTAGTAGATAGGTAGTAAAAGCGTCCGTTACATATGCATAAAGTATAAACCATCTACTTACCTAGTAGTTACCTATTTTCTTTATCGGTTCTTTCATGAAAACCACAGGTTCTTTCAATTTTTGGAAATAACTGGCAATCGAGGGTTAATCTTTGAATCTGACTTTTTTTTTTTTTTTGAGGAATTGAAATCCAGTGGCCCTCTGGTTTGTCACCTTGAACTCAGGTGATAGACCAGGCCCATTGTTTACCATTTGGAAAAACTTTTAACTTTTTTTTTCATATTTTTATCTCTCGGTAAAACTTTTATATATTTTTGGTTAAATTTTTATATTTTAATTAAAAATTAAAATTTTCCTAGGTTAAACTTTTATCATTTGAAAAAGCTTTTAATTCTTCTTGGTTAAATCTATATTTCTTGACAAAACTTCAATCTTTTCATGGCTAAATCTCTATCTTTTCTTGATTAAATTTTTATTTTTTGAAAAAAGTTCCATTTTTCACGGTTAAACTTATATTGATTGGCAAAACCTATACCATTTGACAAAACTTTTACATATTTTTGAATGAACTTAACGATTAGTTTTTCAATAAAATCTTTTAACAAATTTTTTTGGCTACCTTATTGACCTAGCTATCCTATTGACCTAGTTACATTATTGACCTAACTTGCTTTTCATTTGTGTATAAATGAAAACCTATTAGCCTACTAGCCACCAATGTACCTATTTACCTACCTTTGAATTATTTACTTGCATACTTAGTTACTTATCCACACACCCACCTACACACCTATCTACCTATCATTTACATGATGCTAACATTTGCCAATGTATGATATATAAAATATGAAAGTATTGCACTAAATGAACTAACAACCATTTTAATCATATTTGACCCCTCAATGTTGATAAACAATAGCCCTAAATGCAAGTATTGCAATTCAATCAACTTTCGTGACCCACATGTAACTATTGCATATTTTGGCAATTATTGTTAAAAGCTAAAATAGTTGAAAATCCAATCACAAAATACAATACCTACATATGAAAACAATTCCATTTCAAATAAAATACACCTCAATAATTATTAAATATTTTGAGACCAAAATGCAAGTATTTTTTTTCCTTTTTTTTTAATTAAAAAATTTCTAAATTTTTATTTTTAAAATTTATTTTATTTTTTCTCCTTCTAAATATTCAATGCCTTTTTCTTGCTTTTAATTAAAATTTTCCTGTTTTTTAATCACAATTCGTTTTTTTTTTTTTTTTCATTTTTTTTTTTTTTTCCATCATTTTTTTCATTGAACATGCATATATTATGCCCAACATTTGGGTATTACACAAACCATCAAATGTGGATATTGCAAAATTGGGATAACAAATGTTTATTTATTTTGTGACCTCTATGTAAATATTTCATATTGAATTTTATGTTTATTGAAGTTCTTTTAACGCAATAATACAATATGTTTCAAATTTGCATTTTTAAAGAAAATTTCAACAAAATATTAATGCAATGCTCACATTCAAGGCATGCAAACATAGTACAAATGTGAGGTGACAATTGTAATAAGACAAAACTTGCATATATTGATGCAAATATCACATCTATCAAAACTTTTTTAAATGTTCAAAAATGGAAAACATGAATTCCATGCCATTATTTATGCCAAAAAAACCCAAGTAAAATACATATGTTACCCTTTAACCTCAGGAGACCCCTTTCTAAAACTATTTTCATTAATCAACATGCCATGTGTTCATTAATAAGTTCTTGTTGTTGTAACCACCTTAGTAGCATGTTAATAAATGTAAAGTTGATGGTGATATAATTTGAGTTGAATGACATTGGTTACAAATTAGTATTTCATAGTTATTCAAAGTCTACATCAAACACATGATACACATTAACATGCAAGTTTGAAAAATATAAATTAAACTCAAAAATAATTGCATGGGTATGAACACATATAATCATTGACTAAAGTTTTTTAAACAAAAGAAAAGAAAATGAAACAAATTCGTTTTAAAAAATAGGAAATTAATGAAATAAAAACTTCATTTTTTTAGAATTTAAAATACTAAAAAATAATAAATAGCAGTAAAAGAAAAACTCTTTAGGACAAACATAAGAAAAAAATAATTTTTTTTTCTTTTAACATTTTTTTTAAAAAATTGGAAAAATAGGACCAAAAACTCCAAAAAATCTTCTCATTTTTTAGAAAAAAAATGGGAAAACAAAGTAGTAAAAAGGAAACAAAAAATGGAATTCTTCTTCTTGAATTTAAAAAAAAAGAAAAAACAAACAAACATCTTTATGGAATTAAAAAACTAGAAAAATTAAAACAAATAATTTTTTTTATCTTCTTTTTTTCCATCTTTGAAAAAAAAATCATTTCCTGCTTTTTTATTTTTATTTTCTTCTTTTCCTTCTTGCTTTTGCTTTTTTTTCACAAACCAAAGCGAAAAAAGAAAAAGAAAAAAGGACAAAGGCATATTTGGTGCAAGGTGCATAATTTACTAATGGTGCAACAAGCATGACAATAAGTGCAATGATGTGATGAAAAAGAAGAGATTTATTTTTTAAAGGAAAAGGAAATCAAAAAGAGAAAAAGATGATGAAGAAAGAATGATGAAACCTTAGCAATCATAAAAAACCAAAACACCCAAAAAAGGGGGAATAAAAGGAACAAAATGTAAGGATCCACGTCCAAGAAAACAAAAGAACCACCTAGGAGGGTGAACCACAAAGGGAACATCAAATTCCTGAACCCCCTCCTTTCGTGAGAAGCATATCAAATAGGGAAAGGGGAGGACCTCCTAAAAGGATGCCTAGCCTAGAAGAAACTTCACCTATGGCAACAACATGTTTCAAAATAGAGAACACATGTGCATGTTGTAATGCCACTAACACCTTTTGCCTATAAAATGTGCACAAAATTGAAAGAGGAGGGCTTCCAATGCCATGTGCTCCCCACACCATGTGAGCACATTAATTAAAAAACTTGTTCACCTATTGATGTAAACATCCGAAAACCTCCACAACTAGAAGGAGAAATATGTCCATTGGGAACTAATCGTGATAAAGACCATCCTTCATTTGAATTGCAATTATTGTTGCAACCCCATTAAAAATAATAGCCCGTGAAACCAAATCAATTCTAATGAGGTCAATGATGACAACATCTACCAATGTGTAAACAATATCAATTAATAACACAATGTTGATTCGATTGTGCGAAGTTTTTAGGGTAGGGGCAGAAGGATATGGGTTTGCCCTCATGAGACATTAAATCTCGCATCTTTTGCAATGGCCACGAAAACATCTCACACAACATCATGCAAGGTCGTCCTTTCCCCACCATGCACACAACGAAAAAGGTGAATCCTGATAGGATACAAAAGTTGGCTACAAATGTAGTGTGATACCCTAAGGACTAAAAGAAGGGAAAGATTCAACTTAACGTGTAATGCGGTGGAGGAAACATTTGAAAGCAGGCAAAAGAAAAGAATGATGGGGAAGTCAACAACCAAGCTCCCGCAATTTGCCCCACACATAATTTCAAACGTGTTCGATGTGAATTAAAAAGTAAACAAAAAAAGATGATAATAAAAGAATGGTTGTGCAATCTTTTTAAAATGATCTTTTGAAAGCGATTTGCACCTTTCTTAGTTAATTGTTCAAAAGGGGGGACACATGCAACAGCCCCCAGGCGAAGAAGCTCTCATGTTGATTTCAGATGCGTTTGGAAAGGGAGGGATCCCGAACTATTCGCACCTGTTGCCTTTAACCAAAACTGGCGAAAATCCAACAAAAACCTGGAGGCTATGACAAAGGTTATTAAGGCCCAACTCCCCAAATAGGTAGCTAGAGCAATGACATTCGAGGAAGTCAACCTTATGCCCCCATTAAAAATGGTGAGAGCCACTTGCAGATGGACAAGAGGGGCCTTGGGGCACTCTAATGAGCCCAAACCCAAAAGTTTAAAAAAAACTCCCATTAGGGTGGAGTAAAAAATAACAAGTTGATTTCAAAAACCTAGAAAGGGGGGAAGCACCAAAACAAAAAAGAAGGCTTATGGGCGAAACATCGAGAAAAAAATCAAAAGTCACATAGACATCCCTTAATATCAAAAACACATTTACATGCCAAACATCCTTGCCTAAAACCTCTTGTAAAAAAGAAGAGGTGAAGGAAATAGAGCCAAAGGGGACACCAAGGATCTTGATGTTACTGAGGGGGCAATAAAACTTAGTAGGAAGGATGAACCCATGAGGTAAACTAGATGGAGCCCAAGCTGAACACTTACAAAGTTGAATAGACAACCCCACAAAAACCAATAGGGAAGCAAAATGATTAAAGGCGATAGAGATGACATGGGCAAGGGCAAGGATATGGGTGTCATTGGTTAAAGAAAGGAAGAGACACAAAAAGAAAACCCTTGAAAAACAACACAAAGCACGAAAATGAACGAGGATAGAAAAAGGCCCTATTAAAGGTTAGCCTTGCTATGTGTCCATAGACGAAAGAAGGACCAACAAAACCCTTGAAGAAGAATGATGACTGAAGTACAAAGGAACATGAAGGCCATAATAGAAGTTGTAACAATTGAAGAAAAGAAAGAAACAAAAGATGGAAAAAAAAAACTAAAATAGGAAAAAGAAATGATCAAGAAGAAAAATCTACAACAACAAAAAAGAAAAAAAAGAAAAAAAAATAGTAGTATGACAAGGATGTAAAAAATTAATGAAGAAAAAGCTAGAATTACAACAATGGAATAAAAGAAGATGAGGTGGAAGAGAAGAAGAAAAAGAAAAAGAACAAAGGAAAATGAGAAAAAAAAATAGGAAGGGAAAAAAAAAGGAATTTTTTTGGAAATCTAAAGGTAGGGTGAGCTTGTGAAAAAAAACCAAAAAAAACACTCACCTCAAGGTTTGGTTAGCTTTAGACTAAATGGTTTAGGTTCATCCCAAAATGACCAAAACAACTTTGTCCACAATTAGTGCATTTGTGGGTATTGAATCACTCAAGTTTAGTATGTGAACCCTTGATTAGTGGTTCTCAAAAAAACCAAAGAATTGTTCTCACCATTGATGTGCAATTCTCAAGGAATCATAAAATTGGTTTTGACAAAGGTACTTGAAAAGGGTTGATTCTAGATAGAGGGTATCCACTAGCCTTTCCAATATGTCTTGACAAAGGAAAAATATTCTCAACTACATTTTAAAAAATAATAATAATGATCACTAGTTCCATTGAAAGAGAATCAAGAAATTAAAAACTAGTGGAATATTCAATGACTTTTAGGTTGTTGCTACAAATGGAATAAGTTGACAAAAAAAGGACGATAGTGGGCGGTGTGAGAATTATAAGCCATTGTAGTAACTTAGCAAAGTATCATCCTGGGCTACCATTGCACGTTGTAGCAACAATGATAGATTAGGGTTTGGCATATGCACAAATTACATGAGTTCTAGAGGCTTAGAACTAGGTCCTAACAATGGTAAGAGGTGCATTAGGGAGGTGTCCTAACGATGGCAAGAGGAAAGATGTTGGCAGGTTAGAGTGGTGCAGTAGTCTTTAAGTAGGTAGGATTATTATTCTTGTTTTTTTTTTTTTTCTCATTTCCTTTTCTTGCTTCTTTTCCTCCCCCCTTATTTTTTCTTCCTTTTTTCTTTCCTTCTTTTTCCCTATCTTTTGATGTAATGGAAGCTTTTCCTTTTTTAACTTTTGGTCCTCTTCTGGGTTCTTGTTCCAATTTGGTTTTTTGAGTGGTTCACAACCCTTCTAGTTTATCATCATCCTTTAGGGTTAAGGGTGGGGCCTTTTGCAACGTTCCATGTTTTGATTGTGGAGCCTTTTTTTTTAGTGTGGCATAGTTTGGCATCAAAATCATTGTCAAGCTTATAAGGTTCTTCCTCTATATGGTATTTTAGGTTCTTTTATTTCTTCTTTGGCCCCTTCTCCCCCTAGTAGCCTGCGTTTAGATTTTGGCATTAAATCTTTTAAGCACCTTCCATTTGGGCTTTCTTCAACCGTGTTTGTATGTGTGCATCCCTTTCATTCTTTGGCGAGACATGTAGTTTTCTTTTTGCCTTCCTTTTGATTTCCTAACACGTGGTTCATTTGATGTGGCAGTCTAACTATTCTTGTTATTCCCTCAATGGTATTTTTCTCTTCCGCCTCGTGGGGGATTAGCCAAACATAAAGATATTAAGGCATAGCTTCAACGATTATTTTCTGGTGATTGGAAGGAGTTTCAAGCAAAGCACCTTTTGTAGGTGTAGATGTAAGTGGCAACTTTGTCCTTAGTTATGAGCACATCACCAGTTGTGCTTGATTTTAATTTTGCCCTATATGGCATCCTCCTTGCATCAATTAGGACGAAGTTTAACCTTGGAGTGCACTAGATAGTTTACAAATGTTGTTAGGGCTTTTGTTCCTCTTGCCCCAACTATGGCATCCTCAAAGATGGTTAACGCATTGTTAATTTTGCACTCATTAGACATAGATTCCCCCTATTCGGATTCCTTGTTGATCTTTCAACTAGATTCAAACTTTGAACTTTTCATGGATTCTTTTAGGTCGGCATTTTTATGCATGTTTCACTTATCGGTTAGTGGTCCATTTAGTATGGTCTTCGAGCATTTTCAAGATTCGTTTAACCCAAAGGATTTAGCAAGTGGTTTCATTCAACTTCACCAATTATGTTCCCGTGGTCGCTAATCGTATCTTTGGGTCTATGGTGTGGGTTTTAAAGCTAGTTGGTTTTTGGTTTTAGCCAAGCTTTTTACTAACATTTGTTCGATTGTAGTGAGAAGGGCATTATATTGACAGGTGAGTAGGGTTTTATGCTTGAAGTTTTATGATGTGTTTGCTTCTCATTTATCACCATATCAATTTGGGATGGCAATTAGAAGAGGTTGTGAGGCTATGGTCCATGGTCTTCAAGCCATTTTGGATGCCCATCTTGATTGGTTGGTGCTTCAAGTAGACATTGCAAGTGTTTTCAACACCATTTCGTGTAAGGCCATATTTTAGGAGCTTTAGGCAATAAGAGGCCAATTGTCCCAACTTTTCCCCTTTATTCATTCTTTTTATGGCCTTTAGGTTGTTTTTTTTTAAAGTCATCATTTTAAGGGTTTTGTTTATCATTTCTTCTTTTGTGGGCACATGCTAGGGCAACTTGCTTGTAGGGCGTCTTGTTATGCTAGTTCGTTTTCAAGTTTTGTGCTATTGTTTAGGGGTTTTCCTTTCATGTCTTTTCCCTTCCCTTGCCAATGACACCCATATTTTCAACCTTGCCCATGTTGTTTCCCTTGCCTTCGGCATTTTGCTTCCCAATTAGTTTCTATGGCGTGGTTTGTCCAACCCCACAAGTGTTCACCTTAGGTTCTGTCTGGTTTACTTCCTAGGTTTGTTTCCCCTAAAGGTTTTGTTGCCCCCCCTGATGGCATCACAATCCTTGGCATCCCTTTTGGCTTGCCTCCTTCACCTCTTCCATCTCCCTTTCAACTTTAAGAACAAAATATTGCTATTGTCCTGACCTAAATTTAATTACTAACACTTTCCTAAAACCACCTCCACCTTACTTGTACCCTTCTATCTAACAAATTTAATTAATTTAGATAAGATAACCTTGTCTTATATAGGCCACCCACCCCCTACTAATCCATTTAGGACAAAAGCCAACCTATGTTTTTATCCCATGAACCCAAGGTTACTTTAAAACTTCATTAGTAAACTACTTAAGCTTAACCAAAATTAGGTTAGGCTAATTGGGGCCCAATAGTTGCTTCCCCCTCTTTCTAGATTTTCAAAATCATCTTGTTGTTTTTTACTTGACCTTGATGGGAGTTTTTGAGAGACTTTGGGTCCAGGCTCATTAAAGTGCTTCGAAAACATATGAAGACGTTCAAAAACCTTTACAACTAGAGGGAGAAACATATATCCTAGTGGACATGTTTCTCCCTCTAGTTGTAAAGGTTTTTGAACGTCTTCACCAATAGGTAGATGACTTTTTTCATTGATGTGCCGACATGGTGTGGGGAGTGAAGGGCATTGGAGGCCCTACTCTTTCAGTTTTGTGCGCATTTTATAGGCAAAAGGGGTGTTAGTGGTGTTACAATGTGCGTAGATAGTCTTTATTTTGAGATGTGTTGTTGCTGTAGGTGAGGGTTTGTCTAGGCTAGGCATCCTTTCAAGAGGTCCTCCCCTTTCCTTATTCGATATGCTTCTTGCAAGTGAAGGGGGTCTGGGAACTTGATGTTCCCCTTGTGGTTTGGCCTCTTAGGTGGTTCATTTGTCTTCTTGGACATAGGTCTTTCCATTTTGTTCCTTGTTTTGGCCTTTTTGGGGTGCTGTGGTTAATTTATGGTTGGCAGGGTTTCATCACATTTCGACTCTTATCAGGGGTTCAAAAGAATCACAGAACTGGGCCAAAGAACCTACCCTAAACTGTGGGTTACTTTAATTAATGAAAACTGCTAGTTCTTTGAATTTCTTTTCACAAACCCATAATTCTTTGGCTTTCTGAGACATTTCAAAAAGCTATGACGACCACAGGTTGTGTGGTTCTCAAAAATTGTCAGAAAAGCAAAAACCTTGAAGCAGGTTCGCCAATTTCTAAAATGAATAAAAAAAAGGGGAACCAAAAGCAGAAGTTATTAACAAAATCATTGGACTGCACAACACTGATCCCCACCACCTCCCGCACCAGGGTACAACTCATACTGCACCGCACATTGTCAAGTCTGCCTGAACTCTCAGTAACTTACATACAGAGGATGATCGAGCAGAGTTGGTATAATAGCTTTCAGAGGTTTCAGGGAGATGGGATAGCTTGCACACCACAACCAAACCACTTTGCAGAAGTTGTGATCTGTGTGTACTTGTGTGTACAAACCCTATAGTCCATAGTAGCATCATATTTTCTGAGAATCCTTCAATAATCATAGATTAAACCCTAATTGCTTAGATTAGGTTATTAAAATAATTAGTGTAGGGTAAAGCCCAAGGGGAAAGATTTCCTTACTGCCTGCCCTCTTGGTGCCATTGGAAAAACCTCAGTGAGTGAGTAGGAGTGCACTAGTTGATTTTCAGAATGTTCAACCTCGGGTGAAGAAGCTATTGAATATTGAACAATTTTTTCCCACTGAAAATTCATTTGAATTAAATGTAAATATTATCTTGGAATTTGGGTGCACTTTGGATATTGTTAGAAAGCCGTCAATGAGTAGGATTTAATGAAGGTGATTTGGAAAATTTTAGAGCTAAGGTGCATAAGATATTGATTTTTTGAGTAGGTTTTTTTTGTCATTGGAAATTCAATTAAATGATTTTGGAAGGAAAAAATTTAGTTGGGTGACCGGTTCACACTTGTGCCATCAGCAGGGCTACAATAGTATGAGTGAACAAGACATCCAGAATACAAAATCTTCACTTGATAAGGCGGCTCAATGATTTTTTTGGCACAAATTTTTTTTCCCCCCAGTGTAAACTGTGTTTTATTCAGAAAAAATTCACCTTTTTTCAAAATTCAAAAGAATTTTTTTAAAAACACTGGGGAGGGCCCAGGGAAGAGGGGGTGGAGGGGATTTACAAGAAAGTTCCTTTTGTCATCCAAGTGCTGATGAGGATGGACAAAATCCAAACATCTGGGGAATGATCTCTTGAGGGAAGTGAAGTGCAAAAATCTTGCAAGCAAGCTTTATGCAATTTCAAAACCCATTTTAAAACACTATTTTGGAAGCACTTTGTGCAGCAGCAGCCAGTACAAAATCACTTGTCCAACAAGAGTATCTCTATATCCAAAGGGGCATAGTAAGGTACCTTTATGTACAACACCACCATTTTGGGTTCAGTAGATAGAGTGTGAAGGCATCTCTTGTTGGCCAGAATGAACCAGGACCCACCAACACACCATGCAGGATGGATGTTGTGTGAACAGGAAACACTTTTCCATCATATTCCTGACCTATAACTTAACCCTGGTGGTTGGTTATTTGCTAACCATCCACATGCATCTCCCCACCTAGCAACCACCAAGTGCCCTTACTTATTTACTTGCTAACATAGTAGTCAATTACATTCCCTTCCCTACTTACTTACAAACAACACTTAAAGGATCATTCACACATAGTGATGCAATGGTGATATAGAGATGATACCATGTGATGATTTATTTACTTTCATGTTCAGATCTACACATTAGTTAACACCATGTCCGAGTTGGCAGACATGTAGGTGGTGGTGTTATATCAAGGTTTTGCTTGAGTGATAAAGTTAACATTAGCTTTTGGTGCCTTATGTTAATGCTTTCATGTTACATCAAATTTTGGTGATATATTAATTTTTTAATAAAAATGATCAAATTAGTATGTGTTATGTCATCTTCTTTCCCTACAATCGTTCTTTTGTTGCAATTTTTTATTTTTTCAATTTGGTATGTTCAATTTTGTGAGCTCATTGCCATTGGCTTCCTTGTTTTGTTGATTTAGTCACAATGAAAAAAAAAATGTTGTGCCATAGCAACAAGTAGAATGTCAAGATCAAGAAAACTTAATCCAAGCAAGAAATTGTTGAATCTTTTATGCAATTTTTAATCCTTTTTTTATTGTTGCAATGTCTCCCAAATAAAATTCGTTATTAATAAACTTGAAGAATCCAATCACAATTTTAGCAAAAAATAACAATGATTACTTTTCATGAATTGTTTGGAAACAAGGGCAAGGGGAAACAAGAAGCCACACATCCACATCCTACAAGTGAGAACCAAGAAATCTTGATAAAAAAATTGGGATCACGACAAGGTTGTCCCTCTGGTGCATGTAAAAAGCAAAAGGAGATGAGTATTTTGCTACAATGTCATGAGTTTTCAATTCAAGAGACTAAATGAATTTTTTGTTACCAATTGAAAGAAGATAATTAAAGCAATAACGAAAGCAAGTCATTATTTACAATTACACAACAAACCAATGTGGAAGGAGAAATGAGGTATGTTGAATGGTGATTACAAGAATGGCATAAGGTCCAATGAAAATATTGGTTGTTATCATCTTAAAGGAATGTTTGGCTCAACCTTTCATGTTATTTTAACAAAGCTATTTTATGAAATGATAGAAATGATGATGGTAGTTAGATTGCTCTCAAATCTTAAACATGCACATGAAATTATGGACTTGATGACCATGTATATTCTCCAATTCAAATGTCAAACATTACAAAATACAAAATTTTATGTTGTTGATTTTAATTATAAAGGTTGGCTCAACCTTCCATGTTCATTCAACAAAGTTACTTACAAAGTGATGGAAATGATGATGCTTGCTAAATTGGTTTTAAATCTTATACATGCACATGATCTCATCGACCCTAGGACCATGTATATTGTCCAATTCAATTGTCAAACATTACAAAGTACAAAGTTTTATGTCATTGTTGCCATGCCATTAGACACCTTGACATAAATTTTATGTTGTTGATTTTAATTATAAAGGTTGGCTCAACCTTCCATGTTCATTCAACAAAGCTACTTACAAAATGATGGAAATGATGATGCTTGCTAGATTGGTTTTAAATCTTATACATGCACATGATCTCATCGACCCTACAACCATGTATATTCTCCAATTCAATTCTCAAGCATTACAAATTACAAAATTTTTATGTCATTGTCGCCATGCCATTAGACACCTCAACATAGTCATATGTGCCATGGTCAAAGTGACATGTCTTATTTGATTATGTTGGCATGTATCACACAAGTGTCCAATGCCACTATGTAGTTATGTAAGTCAATGTCAGGAGAGGGATTGAACCCAACACCTCCTTGGCCCTAACCAACTTTTGAACCATCCAACCACACATTCATCTTGTGACAAATACTACCATCACACATATATAATCATGATTATTTACTATCTTGCACACTATAATGTGCTTATATAATTTTATAACTTAATAATGAAATCAATTTCAGATATTTAATTAGAAGATTATAATTTATGTAATTTCACATTTTAAAAATTATTATGATATTTTATTATCTATTAATCTTAATTAATTTAAATTTGAGTGTAAAGAAATTACATTCATTTTAGATATTTGAATACAAATTTCAAATGGAAAATATTTTAATTTTTAATTTAATGTAAGTTCAAAAAATGTATTTACTTGTAATAATGTAAATTTTATTATGCAATTTCACATGCCAAATTAAAATCCAATTAATTTTTACATTTTAAACTTACATTTATTTTTAGTTTTTAAGTCTCAAATGAAAATCTTCCTCAATGGGTTTCCATTTCTTGGATTTCATAATTATAAATATTTAAAAATATTTTTTTGCTTCATAACATAGAATTTAACTTAATAATATTTATTTGAATATTTTCAAAGTAATGTCTTAAATTACAATCATGTCATTATGTAATGAATTAGATTTTAGATTTTTAAAATTTATGCTTCATAACTAGTGAAATAGGGTCAATATGACATATTTTAACCAATTTTTTTGTGATGAGATATAATTTAATAATATTATTTCAGAATTGGTAAGTAGATATGTATTCCATGGGTAGATTGGAAAATTTAATACAAACTCTAACTACAAATGACAAAATGGCAAAATGAATGAAATGCCCTTTTTTTATTGTAATAAAAATGGTAGAATGGTTAAAGGATTGCAATACCCTTCATTTCTTGTAAATGGCAAAATGGCAAAATAATTACAATATATCTTCCAATTTTTCACAAACTCTAATTTAACATGCTAAGGACGTTCGCAATGCCTTCATTTTTTACAAATTGCAATCTAGCATGGCAAAGGTCTTTACAATACTTTCATTTGTTATATGTATTTGTAATTGATGTTGGGAAAATGAATGCATTACTTTCATAATTGATATGCAAATAACAATAATTATTTATATTTACAAATAAATGTTAATATATACACCTAGATTGCAAAAGGGAAAGAAATTGTACATAAATGTGTCATCTTACAAAGTGTATAAGAATTCAGAACTAATCCATCAATGTATAAACATAGATGATAAATACTATTATGATTTGAAAGCAAAACCCTTTCTAAAACTATTATTTTCATCACTAATGTTATGCACTTGATGGCAAATGTTTGGAATTGAGTCACCTTTAATACATGGATTAGTGTGAAGAATTGTTGACATATCAATTGAATGTGGATCACCTTCGCCACAAAGCCTTTTATGTGGTGGCATGAAGTCCATTCCATGTAAACAAAGATCATTAGAATTATTGTAAAAGACATGACAATGTGAAACTTTTGAAATAAAAATTATAAGATTTTTTTGTAAACTTACTTTGGCCATGAATCATTTCTTAGTCATGGTATACCTCCATTGCCTTGAGCCAGATTGCTTTTGATGGTTTGTGCTTCCAATGCTTTGGGTCCCATGTTATCACCCTAGTTCCTATTGAAAACAAAAGAAGAAAAAATTATCAAGGATAATATGAAAAGAAGAAGAAAAAAAAAGAGAAAAAGAATTACTAAAAGACAAATGGGAAAATAAACAAAAGAAAAAGAAAACCATGCTTGGCCTATTTGTCCTTGCCTTGTTTTTTTTAAACCCTTGCCATGTGCAACGACAAAATAAAAAGGGAACTTAAGTGAAGAGGGGGGGGAGGAGTTAGCTTGCTAGAATGTGGCAACAAAACAAGAGAATAGGACTTGGGGACATATGACAATGCTAATGGTGAAGGAAATTGGCAAGAATGGTGAAAAAGCTCTTCACAAATTTGGGGGTGGGGGTGGAGGGGTTGGGATGGCTATGGAGCTTGGTTGTGAAAAGAGGGAAGGATGTATGAAAAAGGAGATGTAACAAAAGAAATAAATAAGTAGGGAGGAAATATGTGGTATTTAAGAAGTAGGCAGGTACAAAATAGTTGGGTGGATGTAAGTAGGCATGCAAATTAATTTAGGCAAAAATTGTTGGACATGTGATAGGGGTTCATTCACTTGAACTCAAAATGGGGCAAAATGAAATGGTGGATTAATGGGTGTTGGGTCGCATGGGCTCTATTAATGTGTCCATAGGTTTGTCCTAACAAATTTGCCCATGAACTTGTCTTGATGGGTTCACCCATGGACTTATTAGGAATTGGAATTGATTGTAGTCACCCTAACTTTTAATACACGATGAAAAACATGACAACATGTTATAATTACCTACTATGGACTAGGTAACCAATGAAAGGGTGTTGATTACCAAAATGGTCGAGGTGTGAATGAATCAACATGATTTGCAATAACCAATGCAGGTTCTTGTGTTTACCAAATATAAGCATCCTTCGTGATAATAAAAATGCCTTCATTTTATCCATGCAAAAAAAAGTGAAATGTTCATCCATTTATAATAAAATGTTATGAATATTGAAATCATTGGGCCAATGAAAGCCAAAGGTGATACCTTGTGTTAACGAGAAGGTTGTTAATGAAACAAATGTCAAAGGTTTTCTAGGGTTGTAACTAATGTTGGGTAGTTCCCATTTTAAAAATAGAATTGTTAATTTTGGTTTTTAAAGTTGGTTTATGAAAACTAGTTCAAATTTTTTATATTTAATTGGGGGATGGTGAGAACTAACCATGGCTTCCATTATTTTTTTCATAACAAGTTTGTTATCAAAAGTGCCAATTTACACAAATGTAATAACAATTAGTTTTATCATTTGATTTTCACAACCCAAATATAAAAATTCATCAATTACAAAAAGTACACCTCAAAAAAAAAAAAACTTAAAAAATATATATTTTAAAAAATGATGAAAAAGTTGCAATATTTTAAAAATCCAAAATGTTATATCTCCACAACTTCATCCCTTTTAAAACTCCTTCAAAATTTCCAATTCCTCTTGCAAATATGCATTTATTGCAATGAATTTTACCAAGTTAGAAAAATATTTACAACCAACCTTGAAGTCATTGGGCCAATTTTTGTTCACAAAAATCAATTTGTCCAAATTGTTTAATTGTAAATGACATTTCCTTAATCTAATAAATATTTCAATTAAAGAAAATATCTCTTTTATGTCAATTTGTGATTCAACAATCCCTAAAATTTAAAATGCCAAAACTTGAAACATAGTTTCATGCTTATCCTGCCATTGAGAAAAACATTTGATATTTTTGACATCCATTTGATAACACTTGTAAACCAAAAGTTTTTTTCTAATTAGCTCTTTTGTTGGTTCACTTGTCCTTGCCATCATTTCAAAAAAATCCAAGCTGTAATTTTCATCCACTTTTTAATCGACAATGATACTTTGAAATTTAACCCATGGGTGCAAATGATGATAACATTTTAAGAGCATAAGATATAAGGATTTTATATCATATTTTTCAATATAAAAATGGCCATACTTAGCTCACACTAGTACAAAACATGGTTTTTCAAATGGTTCAAGTTAACTAATTGGTCCTTTTTTATTAATGCACATGTCCATTTTGACTAGAGGCCCAAAGCATGTATTTTTTGATTAATTAAGTTGATTAAAATAACTTATTTGACCATACATCTAGTCAAGTTAGACAACCCTAGTCAAAATGGTCAATGAGTTTTAATCAAATCAAACATCTAATTAAATTGAACATAAGAAATAAACATCATTAGTCAAAATGACCAATGTTTTCTAGTCAAATGAGACATTTTATGCTTAGTACATACCTCCCTCCTACCTCCCACTTATAATTTTACAACTTACCTACCTACCCACCCATTTACCTAGATATAGTATTTACCTACCAACCCACCCACCTACCTTGATGTAATACCTACTTACCTACTTACATGCTTATCCACCCACCTATAACTTATCTACATATTGATTATTTAATTATTTACCCACCCACCCACCCACCTAAATGTACTACCTACCTACTTATCCACCTACCTATAATTTATCTACTATTAACTTCCTACCTACTCACCCACCCACCCACTTAGATGTACTACCTACCTACCTACATATTTACCTCCTTACATACTTACCTACCTACCTACCTACACACACACACGTACTTACATACATGTATTACGTACTTACATACCCACCCACCCACCTATCTCTTATAACCTACCTACCTTCACACCTCATAGTCTTCTAGAAAAATGTTGAAACAAACATGTGAAATAAAAAAATTGACAATGGTTGAAGACCTTTTGATGGTGTGGTCCATTGGTTAAGAACTTGGTTTATCATTGGGGAGGTCAAAGGTTCAATTCCTAACATTATAACCTATGTACATGTTTAAGGGGCTAAGGTAGGTAGGGTAGGCTAAGTAGGATATATTAAGTTAAGTTAAATAGGATAGGGTAGGTTAAGGTAGGCTACCACCTATCTTTTTATGACCTACCTACTTGCCTTCCTTTTTACGACCTACCTATCTACTTACTTGCCACAATTTTTTTTCATATGAATAGAAATTTGACTAGTCAAAATGACTAGTGAAATGGTCCATACTTTGCTAGTAAAATAACCACCCCAGTCACAGTGGACATGTCAAAGTTGACTTGTCCAAAATGATGGAATGGGCTTTTAAACGCTTGGTCAAATTGGGTATTTTAAAATTAGATTTGCTAGTAGAAAAGTGCCATGTTTTCTAGTAGTGTCATAACCAACAAATGAAGATATTAAACAAATACTTTTAAACCTAGGGTTAAACATAAGAAAACAACAAATTATAGTATTTTCTTGCTTCATATTTCCTTAAAAGGGGTAAAACAATTTAAAACACAACAAACCTCCATTTTGATCTTGGAAACCAAACAAATCAACTCAAGAATGACACCATAAGGTTTTGAAATGAAGGTGAAATTTTAGGTTTTCCTTTCAATTTCAAACTTATGGATATGGCAAAATGTAATGCATCATTGCATAGTTCAAGTTTAAACATATATAAAATGAGGAAAACATTTAGCAATAATTTAGCAAATGTGCCATGTCAAAGGAGGTGGAACTTGGGTGGGACCATCTTCACAACATTTTGTTTATTATAACAAAATACAATCTTTGAATTGTAGAACTTCCTACAATATGATGATTTTGTTAGCAAATTTGTCAAATAAAATATAAAATTTATATATATATATATATATATATATATGAGGAATTTCAAAAAAAATAATTATAAAAGTGTTTTACAAATTGAAATTTTTTACTTTGTGTTTGTTGGAATATTTATTGTCCTTCACATAAGGTTAAAATGAACACAAACTTTATTCCATTCTTGTTTGCCTTTCTTGATTTTTTGGGCCAACTTATACATTTTTGTAAATCATTTTATGCAGCCTTGATAAATACATATTTCAAGTCTCTACAAAAAACATTCATGCTTTGTAACATAATTATAAGCTTTAAAAATCCATGATCAAAACAAGTAGCTTGGAAATTTTCTTCCAAACCCAAAATGTTACAACTTATAATTGATTTAAAAATAATAATCATAATATTTAGGTTATACCTTTCACCATTCATATATTTTTTTGAAATCATATTTTTCCAATAACTTAGTTAAATTTGTCGAAAGACTGTCCATAACTGTTTATGATTTCAAATAATCTAATCATAATATGTTTTGGTTGCCAATTAACCACCAAAAAATGAATCATGAACACCTTTTGACATCCATAGGACAAAACTTGTAATTACAAAATGACATTCTACCAAAATGGTAGAAATATGGGTCCACACATGTTAATAGAACTTAGGCCTACCTTTTTAAATGGTTGTTTAATTTGAAATTATATATATATATATATATATATATATATATATATATATATATATATTTAAAAAATATAATTTATATGCCATGTAAGGTGCATATTAAAAACTTGCTAAAAATATTTCATTTTCAAATCTTTTCAAGTTGTTTTAATAAGTCTTTTTACTATTTAAAAATATTAGTTACAATGTTATAAAAGTGCTTTTGGGTATTTTTTAATTCATTAGATTGATTTCAAAAATTTATTCACATGTTATCATGATATATTACAAATGTTTGTTATATAAATAAATTGAAAATTTTCAACATCAATTTAAATTATTGTTTTAAAACATGAAATATTAAACAATGATTATAATTACTTTGGTACATGTTAGCATGGGTGAACCCATATAATTGTTGTATTTTTTTCATCAATTCAAGCAAAATTTCTTGTGAAATTTCTTTTTTGGAAAACTAAACAATTTTTGCACATAAATGGATATTAAAATGTTTCAACCACTGAATTTCTAGAAATTTCATGTGCAAATGGTTCTTAATAATTAAAAGGCAAATTTTTTTTCACAAATTGCTTTTGTTACACATCATTTTTTTGAAAGGTTTTGTCACAAAAATGAAAACAACCAAGTTTACAAAAACTTTTAAACCAAGACGAAAACAAAGGTAGGCCTAATTCCAAATCCAAATCGTGAAACCAAAAAAATAAAAATAAAAACATGACATGTGCGAAACAAAAATCCAATAGGATTTTACTGCAAGCATAAAAGAAGAACATAACGAAGCTATGACAAAAAAAAGTACCCAAAATTGGTGTTGAACAAACTAAAACATGAACAAAACAAGGCTGTGACAAAAAATGTACCCAAAATTGGTGTTGAACACACCGAAATAGGAATAGAACAAGGCTATAACAAAAAAATACCCAAAATTAATGTTGAGTAGACTTAAAATAATGGGGAATTCTACCCCTATTTATATCCATTGGGCATTTAATTCAAAAAAGTTTATCAATAAACTTCTAACCTACATGTAGCCCATGTTCATTCATGTGTGCCCATGTGTAACCATGTGTGGCCCATGTCCACCCATGTGTGAATTATGAATGAATTAAGATTCAACTAAGAGTGAACTAAGAGTTAATTAAAAAAAATTTAGAAGTGAACTAAAAGTTAACTGTAAATGAATTAAAAGTGAATTAAAAATAACTAGAAATTAATTGGAAGTAAAATAAAACTTAATTAAAAATGAACTAAAAATTAATTAAAAATGAATTAGAATTGAACTAAAATTTAATTAGAGATTAAGAGTGAATTGAAATTAAATTAAGAATTAGGTACAAGTTAATTACAAGTCATGTGGATGAACATTCATATGAATGAACTCCATGATGTTGGCATCTGTCACATCACTTCCCTTTTTAACAATGAATTCCATGAGGAGTGGACTTGGGCTTGTTTCAATATTGTTGATGAAACTCGTGAACTTCCTCCATGGCCTTTGATATATGTTGTTGTCAAAGCCAAACTTGGTTTTTGACCTTGTAGTTAGGTTGTACCTTCTAATGTTCATCAACATTTTCCTTGTATTGCCTTTGTGTTTTTTCAAGGTTAGATATAAGTTGAACTCAAACATTGCTAACCACATGGCCCGATCTTCAACTATTAGATTCATGACTTTGTTCACACCTTTGACGTCAAACTTCGTGTGTAAACCATGATTTGTAAGAAAGATGTTTATTGGGTTGATGAATGCACTATGTTGTTGTAGTCAAACTTTGCCATGGCCAAAATTTTTGACCAATTATTTTGATGATAATTAATTGTGCATCGTAAATTCTATACTAAAATTTGATTGACTTGTTTTGTTTGACCATATGTCTGGGGGTGGAAAGTTGATGATAACTTCACTTTGAAACCTAAAAGTTCAAAAAGTCACTTCCAAAACGTAAATGATATCCTCAAAAAAACCATTATATCAAAAGACAAGATTAAGGAATAATTTGGTTCTTCCTTCATAAATTATCATTTTGGTACAAGGAATGAAATGAACCATCTTCATCAAGTAATCCATGACCACCACTAAAATGGAGTGATAAGAATTAAAATGTGGAAGATTTGTGAGGAAGTCCATGGAGATTAAAAACCATGGGGATGCAAGGATCAACAATGGTTGAAGTAGACCATGAGGGCAATGACAAGGATTTTTGCTCAAACATAAACATCATAAAATCTAACAAACTCCTTCATATACTTCCAAAACTATGGCCACCAATAATCTTGAAACACTAACTCCATGGTTTTGTTGAATCCAAAATGGCTTATAATCAAAACATCGTGCTTAGCCTAAAGAATTTAAAGTTGTGTAGGGCCATCATGAATATACAAAAAACCATCATAATATAGTAGACCATTTTGAAATTTGAACTTGACATGATCATTGGAAAAATCTTGGACTTGATGATAATTCCTTAATTGGCTTTAAATGCCAATAATAAACAGGTTTGTTTTGAAATCTTCAAAAAATTGACAAAGAAACGTTGTGTCATTAGGATTCACAATGATTTCATGTTGAGCTCCTTCAAGCAAATGACACCACTCATCAAAGGCATCCACAATGGCTAGTCTTGTATTTAATTTCCATAGGAGAAAACTTATGAAAATGAAAGGTTTTTCCAAGTTGTGAAAGTACGGCACCTATTACAAAATCAGAAGTGTTCATTTCCAAGACAATGTTTAGAAGGGTTTACATGAGTCAAAAGTGGGGCAATTGTGAAAGAAGCCTTTAGAGTTTGAAAAACATTATCAACTTCAACTACACATGAAAAAGGTTGATATTTTTGAGTCAAATAAACAAAAGGGGCCACTACTGAAGAATATTGGATAATGAAACGTTGATAAAAGTTGGAAAATCCAAAAAACGATTGGACATATCAAATAAAAGCTAGAATAACCCATTTGATAATGGTTTAAACCTTATGAGGATCCATGTGAATGCCATTTCCAAAGATGACATAACCTAAGAATTCCATTTTTGATTGATGGGATTCACACTTTTCCAATTTGACATAAAGTCCAACTTCTCGAAACTTTTCCAAAACAAAATGTACATGGCACTCATGGTCTTCCATGTTCTTCAAGAAAATGAAAATTTCATCAATGTAATAAACCATGAAATCATCCAAGTATTCACAAAAGACATCATTCCTCAAATGTTGAAAAAAATAGGCGCGTTGGTAAGGCCAAATGGCATCATTACATATTCAAAATGGTCGTAATAGGTTTTAAACATCATTTTCTATTCATCACCTTTTTGAATGTACACCAATTTGTATGCTCCATGTAAATCAATCTTGGTGTACACCTTGGCATGATTTAGCTGGTTCAACAACCCTAAGATCAAGGGTGAAAGGTACTAATTTTTAATAATGAATCGATTCAATCCATAATAATTGACACACATTTGTAAAAAACTATCTTTCTTTTTGACAAAAATATTGGGGCACTGACTAGAGATTGGGAATGTTGAATGAACACCTTCTTGAAATTTTTGTCAATGTATTCATGAATAGCTACAAGTTCGTTTTGTGACAAATTGTAGATGGGTTCGAATGGAAGTTGCAGTCCTTTTTAAAAATCAATGGTGTAATTGTATGATCAATGCTTGTGCAAGGTGTCTGTATTTTTCTTTTCAAGCACATCCTTGAATTCTTGGTACTGGGAAGGAATTTCATGTGGATGTGGTTTAACATCTAGTGAAGGAAAAATGTAAATTAAAAATGCATGATTTCTTTTCTTGGTAGCCTACATGAAAGCTTTTGCTCCAACAAACAAAACTTTAGGGTACTTAAACCTTCTTGTACCATCAAGGTCTTTATTCTATTTCAAATTTTGCATGCATTCATCCCCATGCTTGTTTTTAATTACATGACATACCCCATTTTGATTTTTGCCATGCATGCTTTTAATGAGGGTTTCACACTTGAAGGCCTTGTGTTGTGGTGTTCAAAATGAAGACTCTTTGTTTGCTAATCCATTCATGGATTATGTAAAGCAAGACAAAACAATCCAATGATGATAGGATTTCTTAGAGATGAAATGACATTGAAAACAACCTTGTTGGTGTGAAAACCAATGGTCTAATGCTTTGGTTTCATGTGTGATTAATCTTGATGAAATATTCCAACTATTAATGACCTCAATTGGCACTAATGTGCTCTTTTCCATTAAAGCCAACTTGTATTGTCACACTAGCTCATTGTCAATGAAACATGCTGATGAGCTAGAATGAAGAAGTGTTGGGGCCACCATTGTCACAAGATTATTACATTTGATAATGATTGGTACCAAGAAACATGGTGCTGGATTTGAAAATAGGTTGGGATCATTTTCATTACATGATGCATCAAGGTCCAACCTCGTGGTCCTTGCTGAGATTAGACATGTTCGTTTCTTAACTCACTAGTAGAAAAACATGTCTTTTTTGACTTGTCTTTGTTGACTAAAAAAGTAAAAACATGTCGTTGTTAACTAAAATAGTCGAAATTTTAATTGATAATGAATTTTTTAAAATTATTTTAATTGACAAAGACAAGTAAAAAAAACTATTGACTTTTTTAGTTGTGGATTGGTAATAGAGATGGTATGTGTTACATGTGGATCATGTTTCTTTGGACATTTGTGAGCAACATGACCTAGTTTTTCATAATACAAACAAATATTTTTTGTATGTTAATATTGTTCTTTTTATTCCATGAAGGCTTTGAATCTTGTTTTATCAATCTACATGGGGTCATCCTTTGGTGAGGTTGCCAAAATCAAGGTTAACATTATAGGTGGAAAATTCGTTTGTGTTGTTGGTGTTGGTTCATGATGTCTCTATTGTCAATGTTTTAAAAACATGTTATCACACCGAACAACTTGTGCAATAGGTTAATTTAATGTTGAAGGGTTTAACATGGTGAGTAGCAAGTCTTTCACATCACCTCATAACCCAAATTACAACTAACTTATGAATGTTGCTTCATTTCATGAAATATCACAAGCCAATTGTTTAAAATCCAATGATACATCACAACTTAACATGATCTTTGTCAAAGATATTGTAGCTTGATGTTAAACGTGAATTCTTTGCCCAAATATCAAAAGGCGGCATTAAATTTTTCAAAAAATGTTTCAAAGTCATTGAATAAAGGTGATTAATGTTCCAACAAAACTGTGAACCAAACAAGGGCCTTGCTTGACAACAAAATGCTGAGAATCCAACTTGGGCTAAGCTAGGTGGATATTGATGAAAATGAAATCAAATGACCATATGCATTTGGTTAACAAAACCTTAAAACTTTGAACATGTGCCATCAAACTTGTCAGGTAGGTTTATCTATGGTTCCTATGGTTGGGGTTATGTTGTAAAAATGCATTGTAAAGAAGTCAAAGCTTGATTGATTTGCAAATGAAAAACAGATTCAAGAAGTGTTTGATTTTGTTGTTCAAGATTCCTAAGGAAAACAAGGACTTTTTCAATGGACACAATAATTTCTATCCTTAATGTAGACATGTTCTCGAAACAAAAGGATAACAAAAATAAAAACAACAAAAATAAACCTAGTGGGAGTTTTTTTTAACTGTCATGGGCACGAAAATAACCAAGTTTATAAAATTATTTAATCCAAGATGAGAACAAAAGGTAGGCTTAATTCCAAATCCAAATTGTGAAACAAAAAAATAAGAACAAAAACACAACATGTGCAAGAGAAGAATCTAACAAGATTTTATTGCAAGATTGAAATAGAACAAGGTTGTGACAAGAAAACATACCTAAAATTAATGTTGAACAATTAAAGGTGACGGGGAATTTTATTTTTATTCATACCCATTAGGCTCCTAAATCAAATTTTTTAAAAAAAAACTTCCAACCTACATGTGGCCCATATTTACCCAAGTCCACCCGTGTGTGAATTATGATTAAGCTAAAACTCAATTAAAAATGAATTAAAACTCAATTAAAAATTAACTAAAAGTGAATTAAATGTTAATTAAGAATTAATTGGAAGTGAAATAAAAACTAATTAGAAATGAATTGAAAATGAACTAAAAATAATTAAAACTAAATTAGAATTAAATTAAAAATTAACTAAAAATGAACGAAAAGTTAATTAAAATTAAATTGAAAATGAACTAAAAATTAATTTTAAATTAATAAAAAATGAATTGAAACTAAATTTAAAATTAAGTACAAGTTAATTATAAGTTATAAATGAACATTCATATGAATGAACTTTATAATGTTGACATATGTGATAAGTTTTTTTGTAGCACAAAAATTATAAATTGCATTGTCAAACAAATTTAATTAGTTTCTGTAAAAAGAAATTCAATTAAAATATAATTCATTTGTTACTCAAACATTTTTGCAATGATACAATGGTTTCCATAACAAAATGACCTCCACATTTACAACTTGCACAAAGCAAAATGGAAAGTGGGAGAAATATTAGCACAAAATACATATGAATAACAATGGAGCATGAAAAAAACAACAATGTGAAGGAGCAATAATGGTGAACCAAGAAAATGCATGGATAAACATGCTACTTAAGGGGTGGTGACAACAAAAGTTAGTGATGAAGACCAACAACAAAACAATAACAACATAACAAAACATCTACATGAAGGAACACTAATACAAAGGAACAACAACAATATTAAAAAAAAAAAAAAAAAAAAAAAAAAAAAAAAAAAAAAAAAAAAAAAAAACAAAAAAAAAAAAACAACAAAAAAAAAAAAAAAAAAAAAACCAAACAAAGGAACAATAGTACAACAAAACAACAATGCAAATAAATAGTAACACAAAAGTGGACTAGCAATGACCCAAAAAAAATGATTAAAAACAAACTTCAAAACAAAACCAAGCAAAAAAAAAAACCATTAACAACCTCAATCAAATCTTCTCAATACAAAATTTTTCATCACAAGTTCATTGGAAGAAGAAATGAAAAGGGTCAATCAAAAGCATTGAAGCCTTTGATATTTGAAAGGCAAACAAGAAACAGACTTTGCAAAAAAAAGACTTAAAACCTTAATTCAATTGTCACATTGCACACCTTTAGCATCCAATGACTACTTCCTTGGATTCTTTAAATTTTAAACCTAAAACTTCCTTAAAGGAAAAATCCTAAGAACATGATTAAACACTTACGACAACCCAAGTTTTCATGATTTAAGATTCTTAAAAATAGGTTTAATTTTCATAATTCAATTATAATTGATCTTAGAATAAACAAATCAATTGTTAGGGCCATTAGTGAACCGGACTAAAAACCAATCAATTAACGATTGGGGAGAGGAAAACCACCCAACATGGATTATAAATCGCAACCTAACAACCAATTATAATGTTGAGATTTTCATGAGGGATGGATATATATAAGGTAATGCTTAAGGAATGGGGTTTCCTTAAAAAAGAAAGAAAAAAAACCCATTTCGAAGGTGCTTCAAGCATAAAAACTTATTATTAAAAAAAAAAAGCATGATACCTACCTAAGGGACTTAAAAAAACCGAAAAGCAAGCATTTTGAAAGCCAAAATGCCCTAGGAAGGAAGAGAGCCGACCTCTTGGTGGAGATAAAAGATTGCTATCTATAACGTGACCTCCAAATACACTAAAATTTCTGACATATTTTGACGCACCCTGTAAAAAATGTGCCCAAGCAATGAGGGCGACGAATTAATTAATTAATACTTTTTATGGGGGTGAACATTGATGTGGCGGTACGTTTGTACTAGGTACCTACCTACCTCCTAGGTACCTACCTAACGACATTCAAGATCCTCGGGCCTGATTTAATGTTTGCCTTCGGCTTCTGCAATTTTGTTGCCACTCTTGTTTTGTTTTTTTCCCATTCCCAGTTTTGCAATTTTGTTTGTTGCAATTCCTTTCTGCAGTCTCTGTGTCTGTTGTCCTGTGTCCGCGCGTGCGTGTTTGTTTGTTTGTTTTGTTTTTTCCCTTCCTTCACCTACTTACCTACTTACCGCAATTTTGTTGTTGCCGTTGTTGCAAACTCTCTCGTTTCGCGTTTTATTGTTGTTGTCATCGCCGCCGGATTACTGCAATTATTTTTCTTTTTGTTGTTGTTACAATTCTCTCATTGCGTTGTTTTCGTCGTCGTCACGAGATTCTATTCTGGAGGTAAGTCTTCTCTCACGTAGCGATTTGTCTCTCTTTCACCATTCTGTATATTGTTGAATAGTGAAGAAGAACGGGCCAGGCGGATGACAAGATCGGAGAGAGAGAGAGAGAGAGAGAGAGAGAATTACACCACCTTCATGCTTCAGCATCTTGTTCCTTGCCTCTGCACCGATGAAATGATGAATTTTGTGGCTTTCGCTAACGTACAGTATTGCAAATGCGAGGAAAAGCACCGTCTGCACGTTTTAACGGTCGTTGTGAAGAACAGGATTGTTTTCCCGGTGGCGCGGGGGTGAAGAAAACAGCGAAGGAAAGTCACTCGGCTGCATCTACGTACAGCTTCGCCGCATTTCGTCTTTGATTCTCGGAAAACTGTTGCTGAACTGCTATATTCGTGTGTCGAAATGCTCATGTCTCTTGGTCAGACATGTACCACTCCACGTAAAAGCTCGAAACGGATTTTGCAAGCCGTGATCTCCGAGGCAGAGCAGTCTATTGGAGGCATGAACTCTGAACGCGCTTCGTCCTCATTCGCAGTATACTTATTTTCCTCGTTCAAGGATCTGTCTCCTCATGTTTTATTCTTTTCTATAAGTGCGATCTGCATAATATATATCATATAGATCGAAGCTTTGAACTACGATGCATCTGATTTCCTTTCACAGAAAGTAGCAATAGCCAGGGACCTTTGCGTCACAATTTGCTTTGTTTTTCTTTCATTTGCTAAAGAAAATTAAAATAAAATATCTTTCACCTAGTACATTTGTATAGTCGAAGATTGCCAATTCCTCATGTAATGAATGCAAAGCGCCTGCTGCATGAAATCAGTCGCTCACGAACTAGCACTGCAAGTTTGATTGTTTTGTGGTGGCTTGCAGCAATTTCAGTGAGTTTTCAGCTAAAATGTACTGTCGATTGGAGCACTCACAGATAAAATGCCTGCAGGCTGCAGCATAGAGAGTTTGCTTCATTGTGAAGGACTCCTTCAAGCGGCCTGTCCAGTACATCGGTGAAGCTTAGCGACAAAATTCAGCATGTTGACATCATGTGCACAAATTTCAAAGCATTGATAGATAGATCCATGTACAAGTTGATGTTCCAATGTACAGGACCTGCTGAGCGTTGTTGGACAATGCTAACAGGCCAAAATGATATGCATAGTGGAGAAATGACTTAGTTCCTTTTTCACTAACTGCTGTTCTCACCTCTGAGCAAATCATGGGCTGGAAATCACGGCAGGATTTGCGTAAGCAATTAACTAGTGGAACTTAGGACTTTGCACACCCAACTCTGTCTTTTGTGAGAATCATGGGAACTGTGGAAATTGAAATGGCATTAGAGGTTGACCTGGCTCAGACCAGAGGGAGTCTTGCCACCCTGTTCAAGCATGAGGAGAGTGGAGACAGGGAAACTGTGGAGCTTCATCGGGTAAGCTTTTCCAATGTAGGGTCCGCGAGTTTAGCTGGTGGTATGACTGTGAGATCCAAACGATTAAGTGTCGTTACTGCAGAACCTTCAAACAACTCCTGCCCTCATTTAGAGACATTGATAGTGTCTAGTTGCTCTTCTTCAAAGGCTACAGTTAACTCTGGCTTACTAGTTTCAAGCCCAGCTGTGCGATCACAACCCGTTCTCAATGTCCTCCAAAAGAAACACAATTCATCTGTGACAGACAAGCGACATTCAGTCAAATGGCTAGACGCCATGAAAGCTCAGTCTCCACCCCGGTTTCACTCCCTTCATGGAGATACTCCTGAATCATATGACATTGAGGCAGCAACATATGCAGCTTGGATGGTAAACAACAACAAACCCTTTATGAAGATTTGTATGATAAGACAGGGAGCTAGAATCAATGGGCTTTTGCAGTCCCTTGGGACTTAACATGCTGTTTTTCTTCTTTTCCTTCTTGTTCTGCCCTGGCTATGTTGTTTATTGTGGAGGCATTTGTCTGTTGTTTTATCTGCTTCTGAAGTCATTGCTGACAGAAGTGGGGATAGTTGCCAGTATAGAAACATATTCAAGAATGTTGGTTTGTACAATAAGTACAGGACAGAAGGATAGACCTGTTGTTAACCAATGAGTTAAGTTGGTGTATGTTTTCAGAAGAAGCATCCATCAGCCCTGAGCGTCTTCAAGGAAGTGATGGTGGAAGCGAAGGCCAAGCAAGTAGTTGTATTCTTAGATTATGATGGCACCCTTTCACCAATCGTGGAGGACCCTGATCAGGCCTACATGCCAAATGATGTAAGCTGCCCCATTTTCATGTATTCCCAGACAAATGCAGTGCCCTTCTCGCAAGTTTATGGGTGCTCCATTTTTGGCTCTAGTATCTCTTTGAGGTGTCAGGCCTGAGATCACATTGTTGTTGTGACTACTGTGCACTGGTGGATACCTGCATATGATGTACATTTCTACCATTTTAGAAGCAGATGGATGTTTGTTGTTGAGGTTGTTTTTCTTGTCCACTTTTGGATGTTAGATGAGTGATGGCTTGGGAGCTCTGACTCTTGTATTGCTTGACTGACTGTTGTGTGTGAAATTGGTGACAGATGCGAGTTATAGTTAAGGAAGTTGCTACCTACTTTCCAACTGCAATAATTAGTGGAAGAGCAAGACCAAAGGTTTCTCTACCCCACTAGTCACTGTCATGTCATTGCATCAAATCACATTTAGTAGAAGTGGTTTTTGTTCTTTTGCTGAGCTTGTAGCCGGATTCTGGCCTCCTTCATCCATTCCTGCAGAGTGTGTCAAAGGAACCAGAGAAGTAGCCATTTGACCAAATGCCCTTGTTCTCTAATACATTGTGACTTCATTTAGAAGCCTTGAGCTGCCTTCCAGAAAAGTGTGTGGGCTTGTGCAGGTCTATGAATTTGTACAACTAGCAGAGCTGTATTATGCAGGTAGTCATGGCATGGATATCATGGGTCCAGCCAATGGCACCAATGGATTCAAGGCTAAAGGGACTCAAATGAAAGACAAGATGGTACATATTTTTCCAGCTGTGTTGTTTGTTTTCCCTGGATGGACCTCTGTAAACCCTGACTGTATCCATGTAATGAAGGTGAAGGAAGATGCAGTGGGCACTGGGGCTGACTTGATTGACAGTGGGGCCATTTTTATCCTCATTCCTTGCTGGAATTTTTCCTAGAAACTGAGAGAATGTCAATAGCTAGCTGTTCTTTTGGCTCAATTTATGAAGCATCTTGGGTATATTTATATATAGACTTTTTGTGATGACAATAACAATTGAATTTCATCAAGTTCTTGTATGTATTTTAGGGAAATGATGTGGTCCTATTTCAGCCAGCTAGTGAGTATTTGCCTTTGATGGATGAGGTACTCCCCTATTACACAAGATTCATCATACCTGTGGCATGCTCATTTCTTTGGGACAATCTGAAGCTCTTCTGCTTAGGAATTTGATTAGCTCAGTTTTAACTCACTTTAGAAAGCATCATGCTGAGCATGGTTTTACTCACTGCAGTTTTGGTACAAAATTTGCAGTTCTCTCTCCCTATGATTGGTCTGCAATGAAGCAGCAACCCCTGGTCAACATGATGCTAACCTCTCAGCTCACAATATAATGGATAAGTTGGAATGTGAAAGCAGGTGTGCAAAATTTTGAGCGAAAGCTCAAAAGGCATCAGGGGTGCCAGAGTTGAGCACAACAGATTCTGTGTAACTATGCACTTCCGGTGTGTCAAGGAGGAGGTGACATACTCTCTCTGTGATTGTGTTCCTGATTGTGCACCACTTCCAGTTCTCTGCAATGACTGCAATTTTTTATATCCAAGCTGACCTACACAGAAAGACTCTCTACTTAGCACAATTGTTCTCCTTCTTTGGTTAGCTGTGCCTGGGCTCGTGATTCCTTTGTGACTGGATGTTTCAGCACAGTTGTTGAGACTGGTCTGCAAGTCAACACTGTACTACATACAGGGCTGTTTTTGTCGTTTTCCTCGATATCACATGTCCGTGTATTATTTGCTTCTTCCATTCGCTTCTTTGCCTTGATTAGTGCTCATTTGGTTCATCAAAGAGTTCTCTGGAGGCATCTTCAGCATAACTTGTGGGAATCTTGTTTTGATCTTGTGGCTGGATATCACAGTAGAGCCTTGCAGGTGGACTTGATGGATCTGATGTTCACACTATCTTCTTGTGAATCAGAGCTGGGGGCCACTTGCAGAGAAGGTAGAGAGTGTGTTGAAGGACTATCCAACTTTATGTTTGACCCATGGCCGAAAGGTACAGTTTCATCCTGGGTAATCTCCTTGTGTTCATTAGGCTGATGTCCTCTGTTGGTTGCTGGTGATTCTTGCTCAAATTTCCATTTGACCTTGTTGTTTGTGACCCCATGCCCCAATCTTGTTGATGCCTCTGTGCTATGGTGAGAATTTCACCAATTCCCATGACTTCATACTTCTGGCCACCTAAGTCTTAATGCATAGTTGGATGTCTAGTGCTGGAGTGTGATGGCATTAAATGCCTTTTTGCAGGTCTTGGAGATTCGTCCAGCTATAGCATGGGATAAGGGCAAGGCTGTAGATTTTCTGCTAAGTTCGCTTGGTGAGTACAACTGCAGCAGAAACCTCACAAAACAGCAAGCTCATATCCACACAAGGTTGGCAATGTCAAGTGCATGAATTCTGATACAAATAAGGAAGTTGATTGTGGTGGACATGGCAGGGCTATCTGACTGCAGGGATGTATTCCCAGTCTATATTGGGGATGATCGAACAGATGAAGATGCCTTCAAAGTAAGAGGCATTCTACTATATATGGTCTCATTATCTTGGTTGGCATGTGTATTTAAGTGGCTCTTGTTGTCATTTCTGCATTCTCATTCATGAGGGTGGGTTCTTTACTTTGTGCATTTATCAATCTCTCCGGTCTTTGTAGTAAATTGGTCTCAGTTTGGATATCACTGTAAGCTGCTGGGTTTGGTCATGGTGTGCTCACTTTTCAGAATTTGTATGATTCAGCAACTGTATGTTGAAAGCAACCTCATCAACACAGCATCGAACCACAGTAAGGCCATGCATATGAGGACTAAGTTTGCTGGTTGTAAGTAGGGAAGTTGCTTCTAAGAAGGTGCATATGTTTCAGGCATGTCACTATTGCAGATGGACTGTTGATTTCATTCTGCAGGTGTTGAATGGCTTGAATCATGGGTGTAGCATTTTGGTGACATCAGTGCCCAAAGAAACTAAGGCATCGTTTTCTCTGCGAGATCCTTGGGAGGTATGCATCAGGAGTCTGATTTTGACTTGCTAGTTTTGATGGGTTGGGACGGGCACTGTGCTTAACATTTATCATCTTCTGACTCCAAATCTCAGACTAGAACCTGTAGAAATGCATCAACAAACAAGCAGTAAAATACAGTGACCAACTTACCACTGCCACTGCAACTTACCATCCCCTTTACCATCATGGATTCATTGCATACCAAAATGGATTTTGACAAAAAACAGTTTGGACATTCTTGCTGCAGGTGATGGATTTTCTTCGTCACCTTGTGATTTGGAAGGAACGGGATCTGGAAGTTCACACTGGGATGGGAATGGTTCATCATCCTTAGATGTGAAACCCAAGAAACACGTTGAAGACATCTAGGTTTGCCACTATCTTCTGATAGTGTTGTTGTATGTTCATGGATCCAGATCCAGATCTCTCTCTCTCTCACACACACACACACCTGCATCTCCATGTTATAGACCTCAGAAAAAATGCACTAGAATAGTGGAGGTGGCTACTACTACTACCAGTACTAATACTACAATAGCTTTTGGGTATGTGGGTTTGAGATGTGATAGTTGTTGGTGGGCAGATTTTTTCCATTTTGTTTGTTTGCCAGTGGTGGTGTTAGCAAACCAACCAACTGCTCCTACCTCCTTTTGTTATATTTTGGGAACTGTAAAGACCTGGCAGTTCTTTTTTAGTTATGTAGCATGCCACCTTATGCAATGGAATTATTCTTGCTCAGTCTGATGATTGCACCTTAAACAGGAGCATGGAGGATGGTGCAGCCTGTGTGTAAAGAGCTGGAATTATTCTTGCTCAGTCTGAGGATTTTGCCTTAAGCAGCAGTATGGTGGATGGTGCTGCACAGCCTGTGGCAACAGCATGGAATCATTCTTGCTCAGTCTGAGGATTGCACCTTAAGCAGCGGCATGGAGGATGGTATATGCAGCCTGCCGAAAGAGAGAGCCTTAGTCCTTTTTTGTAAGGTACCATCCTCTTATTCTGGTCACTTTCAGCCATCTGATGAAATAGATTGTGGCCATCCATCCTGACCTTGGAGAAGGCAATAAGCCATTGTAGCTGTTCCTGGAATTTGAAGTCTGCAATCAGGTGCCTTTTGGTTGCAGGCCCCTCATTCTGAGAATAGCTTTGTCGGGCCTTCCCATTGATGTAAATATCTGGCCATCATTTCTTAGTGTGCTTGAATGGTATCTTACATGATAGAATGATTTGCATGCCATTTAATTTGTAAGATTTACTGCTATAGGGCTTTTCAGTGAAAGATCTATGCGAGATCTACTAGTCTTTTGGCACAAGGTGCTGTCAGAAATGATGGGCCCGAATGTTTTTATGTCACAGAAGTCCTTCAGAGGTGTGGCATTTATGACATTTATAAGATTCCTTGAAAAAGGACTTTTTGGTGATTTATTAGACTAGGTGTTTAAATGCAACCACCTGCGCCAATCATTATGACAAGCCAATCAGAAGCAGTCATTTTATTTATGTGGAGACCACTCTATTGCGGATACCACTGTGTTGTGTGCAAATGTACAGGTGCAAAGTCCAAAGTCCAAACCCATTTAGACGATTTGAAGACTGTTAGTTCATAACAAATACAGTGTACAGGCCAGTTAACTCCCAGTGGACCTGCTCTTACGCTCAGAAGATCTATTGATGGGCTACCAGGTTGGTGTAAGCCACTGTGAAAGTTGATAGTTTCAGTATTTAATGTCATTGAAACTATGTATATTTGGTACCTAGTATCTCAACCAGTGTTTTTTTGGGGCGGGCCGGGGAGGAGAGGGGGTGGGGGGTGGGTTTCTCACCGTGGCAAAAATAAAATAAAATAAAATTCAATGTGAAGGGTACAAGGGATTTTTTGGGAAAAGATGAGCCAAAGTTGCCATATTTTGAGGAATAACTGGCTGAAATCGTCATATTTAGACAATTTGTTCCTGGACAATTGCCAAAACAAAGCAGGACTATTAAAAAAAAATTACTTCCCTGTCTGACACCTCTAGCCAAATTTGGCTCATTCTGCTTGTGGATGACTGCCAGTCCACCTACGCACAACATTGAAATAGAAACCCTTATCTCAACCAACCAAGCCATTTGATGCTAATAATAATCACATTTGACAAATGGTGGGAAAACATTATCTGTTCTAACAAAAATTGTAAGAGAATTCATGCTTCAACCATTCTGCAGCCCATTCTACTTAACATTGAATTGACAACATTCCCTTGTAGAGAGTTGTCAAAGTATGATAAACCTACTATTAAGAAACATAGTTTGTTGGCCTTGCCTACCAAGGCAAGGATATTGTGTTTAGATTCATTATAGAGTATAGTAGCTTAAGGATTTTGGTCGTAGGTCTATTTTTATACGAGGACTTTTGAAAGATGATATTTTGCTTGTGTTGAAACTTGAGATTAGTTATAGAGTTACGATATCTTGAAGGATCTTGATTTCTTTTAGAGGATTTTTTTGAAGATTATATTTTTGTATGGTGAAATATTTGAATTTCCATATTTTCTTCTTTTTCCTTAAGATGCTTTTTTAATGTAAATGGTGAGGCCACAGTGTGACACACCACTGGTTTTGCTTTGTTTTGTCGGGGTGAGATCTCACAAACCACAACACTCCTAGACACACTGATGGTACTGTCAAAAAGCCCTCAATGAGTGTGGCTGCACCAACATGGTTTAGAGCTGTAGTGCAGGCTCATTGAATAGTGAACAATCTTGTGATTGAAAATTTCATAAAATGCAAACAAAAGAATTTAGGTCAATTGGGGTGCACTCTCCATTTTGTTGGAGAGCCTTCCATCAATAGGGTTTAATGGAGGCAATCTTGTAAATTTTAGACTTGAGGTGTGCAGTATATTAAATTTGGAGAAATTTTTACTCTAAAAGTTAAACTTCTGCTAAAGAAGATGTAGCATTCAATATTACAATACATGGTACATAATATGAAATAAACCACACAATAGAGTTATCTGTAGAGTCTGCCAAATTGAGGATACATAGGTGTCAGTTTTGCAAAACTAGGGACGACATGAAAAGTCTGTATGAAAACAGTACACGAGGAAAAAAAAAGGGGGATGAAACTGGTTTTCTCACCTAAATTGATCCTCACAGGAGTTTTATCCCCAGTTTTGGATTCTCTTTAGCTGCATCTTCGCTGTTGCTGGTATCTATCCATGAAGGAAGGTAGTTTGTTTTGTTTTGTAGTTATGAGATCCAGCGAACTGGGATGCTTCAGGTCGTGTTCTTGGTGTCTTTGGAAAGCTCTCAACGAGGAGGGGCGCATGGGCTTGGTTCCACAATGTTTGGACTTGCGGTGCAAAAGTTTTTGAATATTGAATGATTTCTCCACTGAAAATTAAATTAAATTAAATTGTAGCTGAAATTTTCAGAGGAATTGGAATGTGCCTTTGGTGTTATTGAAAAGATCTTGATGAGCAGGATTTTATGGAATTTATTTGGTTAAATTTGGATTCAGAATGTGGGAGATATTGATTTTTAATTGATTTCTGCAACTGAAAATTCAAATAAATTCCAAAAAACCAGGTTTTGGAAGGAAAACTCAGTTGAGGTCATGGTAACACTTGGGCCAACGGCACAGGCCACACTAGTTCTTCATTAAATCAAGTTTTGTTAGAATAAAATTGTGCAAATCTTGTGAACTGATATCCAGTTTCATTAGATGGTTCCCAGTTTCTCTCACTTTTCTATTCACTCAAATTGGGGATGAAACAGGGATTCAAAGGTCAACCTAGGGCCTAAAATGAGGTGACTTTAAGGACAACTTTATTAATTTGTAAGAATATTTCTCATAATGGACATCTTTTTGGTTGACACAACTTGACCAAACTTGGTTTAAATAGTTTATGATGTAATTCATGGGGTTCACAAAGTCACACAAAGTTTCCAAAAGCTTGACATATGTTTTATTTTGTGTGCTCATATATATGCATCACATTCTTAACTTAACATATGTTAAAATTGCCTTCTATCTTAGCCTGTTTGTTGTTTAATTTACATCTCTTTTACATTAACTTTTATCTATTCATTGATGTTTTTTTAAAAATATTTTTCATGTATCATTCATGTTATAAAATAAATTTTTATATTGCAAGAACAATATATCATTATAAACTTCATCAACACAATACATTTCAAAAGATTATTGAATGTTAAATTTTGTCTATAATCTTAACATTTAAGTGAAAAACATTTCATAACTTAATTTTACATTTTTTTTTTTGGTGAGTTTTTCTAATACTTTATTTTTCATATGAAAGAACTCCTTGTTGAAATTTTTTAAATGGGACTATTTCAAATTCGTGCAACCAATTTTTTCAAATTTATTTCTCATTGATGAAACATATGATAATATTTTTGAAATATGGAAAAATTCAAAAATATGTGGTAACCAATTTAATAAATATGTGATACCAATTCACTATGTATATGGTAACACTTCATGATTATTGAATTGCTACAACATTTAAAAAATTTATAATCACATGTTTCATCAATGAAGAAAATTTTGAAACACCAATTTGGATAATGTTTGATATTCAAAATCAAATGCCCCACATAACTCAAATAAGTGACCTCCCAAGATGGTATAGCAAATATACACATAAAGACTTATTCCAAAAAAGAGATTAAAAAACCTTTAATGGCACCATGGAAAAGTTTTCAAATCACCCTTCCTATGAAGAACATATTAGGATAAATGTTGTTTTTCAATAAGCTAAATAGATAAGAAAATTGGATGTAAGGGTGCCCACCCAAGTTCAAAATTTGACCGAATGATGTGTTCAAATTCGATTGAGGTAGGTGATCACATGAAGGGATTTACCTAACATTTAATTATTATTAGAAAGTTTTATTTATTTGAAAAAGAGAAAATATGCACTTCATTTCCATATATTTTTTCCATACAAATTTTGGATTTTTTCCCCCGCCTTTTTTTCAATTGTATTTTAATGTTTATATGAATGTGAGTTCAAATGTGAAGTTCATTGACATTAAATGTCAATTGACTCATCTTTCTAATGTGTCCATTACTACAAAAATGGGGTGCAGTTCATTAACCTAAATCACTATGGGACCTTAAAAGTGAAATAAGTTCATTGTATTTTAATGATTTCACCCTGATTAAAGTTATTTCATCATAATATCACTATGTAAACATCATGTTTCACTACTAGTTGACATGATTCATTATTATAATTTACTCTAGTAAATAGGTTTATTTTTATGTTGTTTTAAATATCCTATATATCTTACTTTATAATATACCTTATATTATTTTAGGCTACTTTAGTTATTCTAACTTATACCCTACATTATTATAAGTTATTATAAATTATTATACCCTAAATTATTAAACATTATTTTACCTTTAGGTATCTTAGCTAGCTTATTATAGGTTTTTAAGTTATTTTAAATTAAATTATTCAATTAACCTTAAGTTATATCTTAGGTTATTTTAGTTTTAAATTAATATATGTTATTTCAAGTTATACGTTAGATTATTCAAGGTCATTATACTTTATGTTATTATAAATTATTTTATCAAAGGTATAATAACTTAAAATAATTTAAAATAAAATATAATGACATAAAGTTAAATAGCCAATAATAGCCTATGAAAAATATTTTAAATTGCCTACAATAGAATAACTACTAATAGCCTGTGATATTATAACATAGAATATCCAATAATAATTTATAATAAAATAGTCACCAATAATCATAATATAACATAAAATAATCATCAATAACTTATAATACAATAATCATCAATAGTCATAATAAAACCTAGAATAACCACCAATAGAATAACTACTAATAACCATTAATAAAATAGCCACCAATAGCCATTAATAACCTATGATATTTTAGCCTAAAATAACCACCAATAGAATAACTATTAATAGCCATTGATAGAATAACCACCATTAGCCATTAATAGAATAGGCACTAATAACCATTAATAAAATAGCCACTAATAGCCACCAATAAAATAACCATTAATAGCCACCAATAGAATAGCTATCAATAGCCTCAATAAAAGAATACCCAATAGCCACCAATAAAATAACTACCAACAGTCATATATTAAAATTGTTTAAAATTGCCAAAAATAATTTAGGGTGAAATAATTTACAATAAACAAAAATAACTTAAAATGAAATAGCTTACGATATCTTAAAATTGTCAATAATAACATAAGGTGAAATAATTTTCAATAGCCAAAACTAACCAACAATAGCTTCACATAGTTGAAAATAGTTTAAAATGAAATAGTTTACAATAAATAAAAATAACTTATAATAGCTACAAGTAGCCTAAAATGAAATAATTTATAATAGCCAAAAATAGCATAGAATAGCCAAAAATAACTTACAATAACTAAAAATATTCTAAGGTGAAATAGGTTAAAATAACCAAAAGTAACTTAGAATAACCAAAAGTAATCTAGGCTAAAATAGCCAAAAATCATTTAGAATAACCATAAATAGCCATAAATAATGTAGGATGAAATGATTTAAATTAATGAAAAGTAGCCCTATAATAACTGAAAGTAGCCTAGCATAGGTAATATTATTATATTAACAAAAATCTTATCCATTTATTAAACATTTTCTTTTCAAAAGAATAGTTATTAAAATGTTATTGAATAGTGATATTCAAAATGTTTTTTGTTCAAATGATTTTACACTTTCAAAAGGAAATAAATATAATTATGTACATTATTGAATTTTTTTTAAAAATGAACTCGAATCATTTCATTTGAACAAAATCTTAATAAAATATGAATTTTCAAAGTTTATGTTTTTGCAATGTTTAAAATGAAATAGAATGTACTGTAACATATTATCATAACAAGTGAAGTGACTTGATGATAAATGTGTGTGCCTCCAATCTAAAGGTCAAAGGATCAAACTTCATATGTGGTGTGTGCGTGGTCAACAATGACAAGTTGATTGAATATTCTCTTATGTAATTAATTCCTTAAAGTGGGTGCCTAGGTTGATTATGTGGTTTAAACATGACATGTGTCAATAACTCATAGGCTGAAAATCATGAAATTATCAATAATATTATATATTAAATAATTTAAATATAATTGATTTTCATGTTGCCTAATTACTTAACTAACAAGTGAATGGCTTGGTAAATTTGTATTTCATTTGAAAGTAACCTTGTTTCATTAGGTATTAATGAAACAATTCAATGTATGTAACAACTAGTCCCTATTTATTAAAAGGTTGACTAATTTCACCATGGTAAAAATGTTCAAATTCATTCAAAATCTAGTGAAACCCAAAGTGAATTAGGACACATTTTGGTGTAATGGTCACATCCATATAATTGGTTAATATCACAAGAAACAAAGCCCATAAAAAAATTCTCAAGGTGGCAACTTTTGTATAATAAACAAAGGTTTATGACATAAGAAGACTAGTTAAAGCTTACTTTGAGATTATTATAAAGTATTATATGTTTGTAATTATTTATAATAAATTACAAATCATCTAAAGTTGGAGTTGGATTTTATAATAAAATTGCAACATTAATTAATATTGTGCATAGTTGAGTTGTTTGTCTCCCATTTCTAGTGAGAAAAGGAACATATGAACTGGTTGTTGCTAACATGGATGTTGAATTTAGCATTGATGCACTTGTTTGAACATTTTTATGGTGGAAATAATGTAAATGGGTTTGTACATATCTTGCCCCCATTTTGCATTCATTTTATTCATTCTCCACATATTTTTCAAATTTTTTTTGTCCTCTTGTGCCAACAAAAAGTCTTATGTTTTTGCATCTCTTGTCAAAATAATCAAGCATATGACATTTTAAATTGACAAAATCATATTCATGCCCACCATAACCACCATATGAATAACAAAGACCTCCAATCATGTTTATAATACTTTGGTAAGATTGTTATGCCTTCTTCATTCAATTGGACAAGCCTTACATAATCAACATGTCCACCTTTATGAAGGTTTTTTTTTGCACACATCCTAAGTACCAAATCAATTTCTTACCTTCTTCCATGATAATACCAACCTCATCAAACAAACCCACATTTTCAACTTCATTGTTTTCTCATGTAAAGAAACTTCTTAAACATGTTTTATATTGCACTCACCTTAACCTATCTAGTGGCAATTTAGAATGTGGATGGGCATTAAACTCTATTATGAAATCCATTTTGAAAATTGAACCCTTTCCTAACACATCAATAGTTAGAAATAAGTAGTTTTTGCAATACTAGATCTAAAATACATCCCATCATTTCAATTTGTTGCTCAATGACCAAAACAAAAGTCCTTATTAATACATCAATTTCATTAACAAAAGTATCCTCATCTCTTGAAGCAAATTCGTGATTTGCATAATTCAAAAGCTCAACATTTACAATTTCAATACCATCCTCATTGACTTCTATGACACAATAATCTATGATGTTTAATGAATATGTTAATGATGAAGGCCAAGGAATTTCCCACCTTCCACGAGATAAAAACACATCTTTCATCTTAACATCGAAAGCCCTATTTTGAACCTCCTTAAACAAACCAACCAAGTTTGTTGTAGAACCTCATTGAAACTGAATCATAATAAAAAAAACATGTTAGCAGAATAACAAGATGGATTACCTTCCTACCCAAAAGAATTTCATCGTCTTGATTCCACAAACAATGAACCATCTTCTTCAAATCTATTTGTTCAATCCATCCTATGTGTGAAGTATGTTCAATGACCTCCTTGATACAAAAATGGTTTTTTTTTCTTCACATGTTGTCCCCAAAAAATAAATCTTCACAATAATTTGAACCAGCTTTATGTAAAGCAATGGGCAAATTACGAAATAACTCACTCATCATCATAATGTGTAACACATTTAATGATAAGAAATTAAGCAATCAATTATGAACTCTTTAATCAATCAATTATCTTACAAATTGTATCCATGTCGGACATTATGAATATATTCAGTTCCAAAATAGATCATCTAGACCACAAAAGATGACAATTCCATTCATTTTAATTCAAGCTTTTGACCATAAAAAACTTCCAAAAATGCCCAAATAACTTCAAGATGTAAAATTGTATTTTGATGTGTTCTTGAAACTTCTTTCCTTCATAAATTATACCTCATGTCAATTGCTTCAAAACATTTCCGTACTTTAGGAAAAGAAATGTGTTGTACAAATGGGAAATTTTATTTTATCCTTAACATTAATATCTTCTTCTAGCAACCCATGTCAATCTTTGTTGAATTTTTCAAAAACTAACAATAGATGATTTTTTGTTTACATGTATTTACCCCAAAACACCACTTTTATTGTTGAAAGTAGAAGGTTATCAAGTTTTTTACCTACATGCAAAAGGTCTTGCATCATTATTGCTAAAGCAATGTTCACCATTTCTACACACATTAAGAACCTTTGAATTTTTAGGTTGTAAGTCCCCTTGCAAATGTTATCTAATGTCAACTTCTACCCCTTATTATTTCCATTTAAAGCATGGCCTTGTAAAGGGCCTACATCTTTTCCAAATAACTTTTTGTAAGACTTTTGTATAAAGTCACATTAGTTTTTAACTTGCAAGTGACCAAATTGGTTGAAAGTACCCAACAAACCATATATCAATCTAGGCATCCTTGCCATAAGAGGGTTAGCTACAAGTACATGACCCATCTTGTAAAGTTTCAAAAGCATCTTTGATGTTAGGCCATGTGGATGATGATGTAGTGATGAATTGGATGTTTAGCTGAAATCTTGAATTCACAAAAACCATCAATTTTATCCAACCTCCTATTCCATGTGGCAAGTTCAATGCATTTGGTTTCATTCTTTGCACATGCAAAAGGCATGGGCATTAAAAATTGAATACATGTAACAAAATGTAAATTCATTGATACCCAAAATGTAAATAGACTTAATTGTATTTAAGACTAGCTTACCAAAATTTTGTTAATGAAGTTGTGTGTTGATGAGCCTCCAAAATCCTACAAAACCTCAAACAACTTGATTGTACTCACATGATATTGTTTCCCATTACCTTTTTCATCATATCTATGGACTAATCGAACATTAGAAACAACACCCAAAATAAAATTCAATAAAACAAAATGTTCTTCAACAACTTTTACATTTGAAGCTCTTTTACGTAATTCAACATTTTTTTGGAAATGACCCTTCAACCAAAGCAAATTGAAGTTTTACTAAAAAATAGTCTTAAAATTTTTGTAACCCTTGTTAATGTAACATTCAATAAAAAAAAACTTGATCATTCCTTGCATGGCATGTCCTTTCCCATTCTCTACAAGATTCCACAAGTTCATTTCTTTGAAGCATGTGAGTCCCATCAACTACCTTGTTCACATTTTTGTTCACCTTTTGGCACTTTCATGCCATTTAGTCAACTAGCCCATTTTTTTTAATTTGGAAAGTTAAGAATCAAGGAACATTTGTTACAAAATATCGCAACACATTCAAAATGATAAAATGTATTCTGAATTTGAATTGTTTCATTTTTTGAACTTAATATAGTATGTTAAAAATTAAGTTCAACATATTATCCTTTACCAATCATTTGATCATCCAACAAAAGGTGAACATCATTCAAATCAACTCCTATATTAATGAAATAGTTCTAAATTAAAATCCATAACAAACATGTTGTGCACTATAGGAAAGTAATTCCTTGTAAAGAATATCAACAAATTTGAGCAATGGAGGATATTCAATTTTACTTACAAGAACCCCTTTTGTAAAAGAGTTTTGAATTGACATTTGATTGCCAACAATTCCACTTGCTTCCCTATTTTTTTTGGCCAAAACATGTGCTACACCTTTCACATGTTGCCCAATACTATTCAATACCCCAAATGTGCCATTGAGGCTACAAAATGTGCATTTCCAAAAACTTGTGTCTGCCATATTGGCACCTAAAATACATAACTTTCAAAATCGAAATATGAAGACATGATGTGAATGTAACAAAACAAGAAAAACCATATGAAAAGAAAAAATTGTATTTATGAAACAATTAATGAATTTACCTTCTGCAACATATTTGAAGACCTAATCTACTCTTCATTTCATGGTTGCTTCTAGCTTCTTTTGTTCTTTTTGAACCTCCTTTTCTGCTTTGATTTCCTTGTTCAAATATTCCTTTAGATTCTTTTCATGAACATTATCAAGTCCATTGGTTTTTGGGGACAAGCGTGTTTTCCAATTTAAGAGGTTAAATAATGGATTGATACTTCTCTTTACCCCACATGGTGTACAATACGTCACCTATTCCCCCATGATTTTTTTGTCTTAGCTAATTTGTGGATAGTATCGACCTTGCACTACAAATCTCCAAAATGAAGCTTCCTCACATGCTTTCCAATTTTTTATCAACATGTTAGTATTTCTTTATCACATCAAGCCTTCAAAATAAAAGATACCAAATCATCTTGAATTTTTAGAACTTCCAAAACATCATGCTTTGGAAATTCAAGTTTCACATTTTTCAATCCATCATGTTCAAACCTCCAGCATGAGAAATCAAATCCTCAAGACCTTGGCCTTGCTTATGGAGCTCTAAAGGTGAGGCCCTATGATCAAATCAATGGGTGCAATGATACTTGTTGTTTGAAAGCACATAACAGAAACAACAATTACTAATTATTTCTTGTGGAAGTTTTGATGATACAAACAACAAATGCATATTTTGTTAGTCACTTGTAAACCCAAATAACTTTGGCACCCACTATACTTGCCATCGCGTTTCTTTTGATATGGTCCAAATTTGGAATATCATTTTCTAACCTCACATGAAAATGTTTATGGTAGTCACAACATCCACATAAAAATGGATCATTTGATGAAAGTTCAAGATTTTGACAACCATAATCATCACCCATTACCAATTTTTGCACTTGCCCCATTCCATTTGAATAAAATAAGGAAACCCACTAGAATGAAGCTCCCACATTCTTGTTGATGAGTAATGATTATTCAAATGTGTTTGAAATTTGAACAAGTTAGAATTTCAACAATATCAAGTCAAAACGCATAAAAGTTGTGGTCCAACTTTATTGAAAAAAGGACCTCAATCTTCTTTTTAAAATCTTCTATTTGGTAATTAAAAAATAATAATCGCATGTATGTTCCATGGGATATAAGGAGAAAACAAAAAAATCAAAAGACAAAAAGGTATAAGAAAAAATAACAAACCCAACAAAAAATGGGGTACAAGAAAATAAATAACAAAACCAAAAAACAAAGGGGTATTAAGAAAAAATAGTAAACCCATAAGACAATGAGGCATAAGAAAAAAATAGCAAAACCAAAAGGAAAATTCGGGTATTAGAAAAAAAACAACAAACCCAAAAAGGGCAAAAAACAAATAGGTATAAGAAAATAAGAATAAAAAACAAAGCTAGAAAATAAAATGCATATACTAATTGTTTTCACAAAATTATTGCTTATGCTTCTACTCAAGTTAATGTCTCAACACATTATTGCAAGCTTGTGTTTAGAATTGCCCAATCTAGTGTCCTCACACACTTTGCTTACATTTTCTTGCCTTAAACCCAAAAGCAAACAAAACATGAAAAACCTAACACAACAACACACAAGGAATCAAACAACTAATAACACATGAATATGTCCTATATATGGCATGACAAAAACATTCAAAAGACAAAGAGGTTTAAGGGAAAAAATAACAAACCTCATTTAAAACAATGGGTTATAAAAAAAAAATAGCAAAACAAAAAAACAAAGGGGTATAAGTGAAAAACAACAAAATTTTAAAACAAAAGGGTATAAGAAAGACACAACAAACCCAAAGAAAATGAGGTATAAAAATAGCAAAATAGCAAAACCTAAAGACAAATATATGTATCTATATAACAAGTGTTCACTTTCAAATGTCTTAAATCAAAACCTAACCCTAAAATTTTATCAAATGGATTAATTTTGGTTTTGAATTCTTTGACATTCATATGAATGAACAAGCAAAAACTTGTCATGGTTGCCATGGTTTCAAATGAAAAAACATAAACATTTCAAATATTTTGATTGGTCTTGTTTATGGTCTTGTGCCCTTTTTGGCTTATTGGATTGTGATTGCACCCAAATGGTAGACTTCAAAAACACCATCATTCTTCCTTGTAGTATGTGTTAAATAACTTGCTAAAAAATTATAGATTAAAGAATAGCACCATTCTTAGCACATTTGTGTGGTAGCGTTTGGTTTAAAGATGGTTCATTCGTCAATAACAAGGCTAAGTTGTACATGCCACAAACAACAGTGTGTTGCATGAGGCATTTAACATTTTTTTAATTGTACCTTGAAACATGGTTTACTAACATGTGTTTTATTTTATTGATAACCTCATTGCATGAAATCAAAACAAGATGCAACAACAATCATTGTTGGACAAATGTCAAACCCAAAGATAGTGGAAAGTGATTTCAATTCATTTTTTAACCATTCAAAGCTAGTAGAAACCTCAAAGCACAATGGGCATTTGAATGGAAAAAAAAGGTTGATAGATACATGCTAAGGGAAATGCAAAAGTTTGATGCGTCTAATGTTCCATAGGTTGAGCAAATGAAATGGGGTTGGCACATATTTTATTGTTTGTTGCAACCATTGTTGCATAAGGATTCATGGCTCCCCCTTTCCTTTGGGCACATATCGAGGGAGCAAACACATGGGATGCCTTCAAAAACATGTAGAAATGTAATGTAATGGACCCTATGCCTTGACCTATAAGGTATTTGAAGGTGTATGCGTTTTTTGAAAGTCATGAAATTACCATTGGTCCACTTGCTTTTGGAGCTACCCAAAAGAACCCAATGGGCCCAATGGGGAGAAGTCTATGCCATGATGCAACAAGAGGGCCAAATCATAATTATAAGGGGCTTAAACAAGTGGTGCCTTCAAAGGATGGAAAAGCTAAGCAATAGATGGATGAATTTAATAGACTAATAAACCCCATTGAAGAATGGTAGCTTGAGGTTTGTAATTAGTTACAATGGTTTCAGTGTGAATTGTCCATGAATTTGCACTCATTAATAGAAAGGACTTCATTTCACCATGGCAGTAATAATCCCAAAGCATAACATTTTTAGCCATGGAAACCACACTGTCCTAATGGTTGAAAATAAACAAAAAGCTTGATGTAAGTGGGCTCTTTACAATAACAAATTAATTTTTATTGTAGGTAGTGTTTTCAACCATGATGTTGTATCTACATTGAAACCTTAGATGTCCATGTGCACATGAAAATGTTCACATGTCTTTGAAGTCCAAGCTTCACGTATTCCATATTGTTTATTGAATGTCATGTACAATTCATTATATAGGAATCTTACATCAAAATAGAACATGTGCACATTATATGAAGGTGGACATGTACAAAAGATATCACATGAAGCCCATTGTTAGAAACATTTCAATGTGATTGAATGGTCATTTGATCAACAAATAAATTTATGTGAGAATCGATCGGTGGGAAATTCAAGGTGGAAATGAGTTGGAAAGGTGCCAAGTGCAAATGATTCACCAAATATGGTGGTACTTGAGGTTGGTGAAGGCATTCATTTTGAAATAGGCAACTTGGAGGCTCCCATGTCAATTTCCATTTCAAACTATGTAATGACCATGTATCACGTAATCTTAGCCACAAAGGTGTAGGTGAAGGGGTTGGAAGTGAGTTTTTTGTCCATTGTTTCAACTATTGGAAAGTACAAATTCTAACATTCAATTTGTAGCCCCTTCAAACTACCCCCCAAAATACAAACACAAGGTTGTGACAACAAACCAAACCAAGGTTGTGTCATCCTCAAAGTCTAAGCATTTGAATTTTGGTAAAAAATATGGATTTCTTTATAAACATCACAAAGTATTTGTCAAAATCCACTACCACACCCAAAGAAAACCTATGCACCTAGTTTATAGGCCTACCATCTTGGCCAAGGAGTTAAGGTAGGGGTACTTAGATTTATTTGCTTCCACCATCCCCATGCATGAAGATATATATTGTTGGAAAAATCTTAGTGTGACTTTTGTTTTCAAAGACTTTTAACATGGCAATTTATTAATGCACGACATGTATCAATTTTTGCAAATGACAATTCATTGTCGTAACATTTAATTTTGTTTGTGCCATAAATACATAAATGTCACATTTAGGTAACTTAACCATTTATCATTATTCATATGATAATATCATAATATATTCCTAAACACAAATAAAAACACAAAATTGATGACTTAACTATTATCGTGAAGAAAGGGATGTTTGGTAGATACTAAATAAAAACAATGAAAACACATCTAGGAAGAGATTGCCTTTTAGAAAGTAATCCTGATTTTAGCCTAAAAACTTAAAAGGATTTTTTTAATTGTTTATAAAAACTAAAATAAACATAAAGCAGCTAAAAGGTGTAGTACCCTAAACCTTAAACTTTAAAACCTTAAACCTTCCAATCCCTGGATAACACTTTAGTGAAACAAAACTTCATCTTGGGTTACTTTCACCTTTGTAGTTATTGCATTCATGTTTATAGCCATTGCATTGCACTTGTTGCCTTCATACAACAATCATCATCCTACTACAATCGCCTTCCAACAATTACTTTTTAGAATAAAAAAATGAAAAAAACTAATCAAGTAGTTAAAGCTTTACCTTATTTTACATCAAACTAATACTAAATACTTCCTTTTGCATCCAAGAAATCTAGGCAAAATACAAAAGAAAAGATATCAACCAAAATCCATTATTTTTTTCTTCACACAAGTACAACTTTCTTCTCCTAATTCACAAACACAATTTTTAAAATTCACACACATAAAATGATTGTCACCAAAAAGGAAGGGATCAAACAACAACACGACCCCTCTGTCGAACCCACTCAAATAGGATGTGAATGGGTGTCCGCCTATCAAACCAGCAACATGATAATGGCACAAATCTAAGTCCAAAGCCTTTGTCCTTTGGATCTACTACACCCCAATGAATGGCACAACTCACCAGTGCAAACTCCTTTTACTCTAAACTTCCACAGATTCTACTTTTACTCAGACAAATCAACAAGACAAAATCTTAGAGATCAAACTCATTAGCTCGAAATTTACAGAGTTCCCTGACAGCACAAGCTTTCTTCACTCCAGAGTGTTCATAAAAAATCTATCAACCCTACTTAGCTAAAGTTACTGGCGTAGCAGAAAGTTACAACAACTCAGCCAAGTACTCAAAAACAGACATATGGATTGATATGCCTATGCATTCCTAAGCTCATCCGACATCTTCAGCTCTACCCTTCCAACTTCAACACAAAATCTCAGAAAAATCTCATCTCTAGCACGACCTCAGCCTCCTGCTATACTCTGATCTCCTCTCTCTGAACAATGTTCATCAAGAATCAAAAGCAATTTCTGAACTCTAACGCTCTCCTCCTCCAATCTGACCTCTCAGTCTATCTCTTCCTGCATTCCTGAGCTCATCCGACATCTTCAAAATCAGAGCTTCCTTTGTTCCGTCCTTCCTTACTTTTTCCGCCGTCATCTCCTCAACAACACATCAATGCGGCGCCATCCCCCTTCATCATTCGCGCCGCCTTTCTCCTACACTCCCCATCCCACTCAGCCAGAGAGCAACACTTCCCATGCATCCCATGCACGATCAGTACTAACCACCTTCCAAAATGATAAAATATGCCGCCCTCATCGATGAAGGTGACAGCTGGATTAACTCTAGAACCCTGATCAGTGAATCTGGCATTCACGCAAAATGCACAACCATAGAATCCTTGTTCGGCCACTCCCTTTCTGGTTACATGATAAGGAACAAGATAATGAACCCAAAAGATAATAAGAAATCAAAAGTGATATCCCACCACACATGAGTTTCCTTTATCCTCTTAGATTTCTTCACTTTATCCTAATTACCATATTTTCTAATGACTAATTATTTTAGTGGTTTCATCCCATAATAAATAAGGGATAATAAGTATGAATCTACCATTAATAACTAAATAATTATTATGAGGTTTTCTTGGCTAATTAAGTTAGGATATTTACCTATTAACAAATACTCTTTTATTAAAATGTTGGTCCAAAGTTACCTTTTGATTATTTCATTTTGAAGGTAATTCATTATATTAATGATATTACCATTAGTTAACATTTTCATTTTAAAATTATCTTTTGATTATTTTGCATTATGACAATAATTACCATCAGTAAAAATGATTTAAAATAATATGTTTAATATTTTAAAACTAATTAATTGTTTGAAAAAAATATTTATTTAGTTTTCAAATTAAAATTTAACCCTATATTATGGTATATGGTTGGGTGCGAATGGGATAACATGAGTCACACCCACCTACTTTTGGGACTACTTTTCGGGGAATAGTCTTTAAAATATTCTTTTAAAAAATTTCAAAAAAATCTTCAAAAATATTTAATTTTTTATATATATTATTATCTCAAGGTTTATGTAAAAGATTTCAAAATATATGTAGTTTTCAAAAGTTTTGAAGTCTACTAATAAATCATTTTAATGCCAAAAAACACGCATTATTGTGCTTAATGAGTGCTTTTGAGAGCTTTTTATTCATCAGATATTTCCAATGATATATTATGAACCTTACTATATCTATATATATATTAACACCAAATTAAATTATCACTACTAAACAAGAAAAATTACACACACGTTACACTTGTTGTGGCTTTTGTTAATGTGATTACACCCAGTTACATTACCTAATGTTTTGATTATAATTGCAAAATATGTTCAGAAATTGAAACATGTTCAAAAATTAACATGATGGCTTTACTTCATTATATACATTGCATAAATATGATTTAACTTGCTTGGTGGTCATTTTGGCTTGTGCATGTTATATGTGTATAGCCCATGTGATTTGATTATCACACATGTATAGTGACCAAAGAATTTATAATGATATGCATACCCTATGAGGCATTACATTAATCTACAATGTTAATACATAAGTGAAATATCATGGTATAGTAAAATCCACATGTTCCCACTCATTGAGAATCATTTTGAATACTTGTGGATGGCATAGTACATAGTGGATAGCATACTTGCTAATACATAGTACTATAAGCAATTTTTACATGTTATAAAATATGCATCCCAACAATCACAAAATGTAGTTATAAGTCATAAATATGTTTTGTGTAAACATAATTATAAAAATGATTTTTTTCTTCCATCTTGGAAATGTGGTGGCTTGATAATGTAACTTCATGTACAACTTGGAACACATATCTTGCTTTTGGGTTTTTTATGTACCATTCCTTATGGTTGGATAAAAACCTATTGCAACATAAATCATAACATCTTATGGTAGCCTAAACATATAAAGATAGAGTATTGCCTATTGCAATTGACCTCACAACCTATAATATAATTGCATCATTGAAGAGAGCAAATTATAGGATTATGAAGCCACAAACTTGTAATTTCAAAACTATGGTCTTCAAATTCTATTCAAGAGAGTAACTTTTAACATTTGAATTAGTTAACTCCAAATTTCAAAATTTCCAAAAGTGATGCGAAACAAAGTAAAAAATGTCAAACTATGGAGGTATTAATTGTCTAGGTAATTCTACAAGTTGTTTCATTCCTCTTTGGTCATGCCATTCCAAGCATCAATCATCAATTGACGGTATAGTTGATACTTGATCCATATGTCATGATCCATAATGACGTCCCTCCACTAATGAATCACAAGGCATAGGTTACAAAGAGTTTCATAATAGATATCATGTTCCTCCAAAATAATTAGCCTAGGACGTATTTGGTCAATCACAATCATGTTGGGCAACAATGGTATTAACAAACTTTGAAATACATCTACAACACAACAAGAATTTACATGTTGATTTATAGGCATGGAATCAAAGCACAAAAAAAAGTACATTTTCTTGGTGCCCCTTCCAATTTGATGGATCCATACCCTCTTTGGTTTTTGTGATGGATTTGGGGGCTCCAACTCCTCTAGCTTTTGGCCATTAGGGTTGTTATGTGTCGTTGTCCTCTTTGGGCTTTACTTTATTGGGGTAGAAATCTCTATCTCTTGGCCACTGGAATCATTGTGTGCCATTGCTTTTGTGCGTTAGTGCCACATGAACAAATTCCACATAATAATTGTAAGGTTTTGAAAAGTATTGAATAAGTTAATGACTTGTCCCTAGCCCACCCCATGTGTTTCATGTTATGCATGCCCACTAGTGCCATTTTCATGTTGAATAAATTTGAATATATTAAGCTATCAAACAACAAAAATATAATGTAACATTTTAGATTATGTTGAACTATAAACATAACTTATGTTACCTACTTGATTAATATTTTTATTTTGTAACAAGGGTTCTACATGTTACCATAGCCTAAGGTCAATTTTGTCACTACAAAAAAAAATGATTTTTTTTTCAAAAAATTATTCTGCTTTGCATAATGAAATTGTTATTTTTTCATCCATTTGAATTTCAAATTTGCTTGACATTTGTCACATGTTGGATGCACATGTTTGTTTGGGAGCATTAACAGCCCTATCTTTTTGTTCAATGATGTTTTGGAACTCTTGAAGGCCTTAGTTGAACTTGTCAATCAGGTGTTGATCTTCTTTTCTTTTAGTTTTTGCAACATGATCTACTAGTATGACAGTCTTGTTTTGGTTCGATACTAGTGCAACCTATATTGTGTTATGCCAAATTCCCAAATTCCCAAATGTCACAAAACTCAGTATGTGTGAAAGAGGCTAGCAAAATAAAAAATCACTATGTTGGTTGCTAATCCCATGGAAGGAGATTGCACTATACTTTCTTGGCTAGAGAATAAAAAAAGGTCCACAACATATTAAGCTACAACTAATTCATTAGAGACATAGCAAATCCCAATCACATTGAACATATGTAACCAAAGCAAAGTCCCTTCTCAACAGTAGGGCATGAATTGAAACACATGTCCAAATTGTCAAATTAATTATCCAAAATTAGAGACAAGTGTAAATTTGTCCTTTCTTTTCTTTCTTGCATGTGGGCGCCAAGCAACCAATGAGGTAGGACAAGACAATATAAAAGAAGAAGCTTATTACCCACTCAATAAAATCAATATTTTTTTCCCTTGGTTGTTTCAAACCTTAAACTAATGGTCTCCCCCCTTTACACCTTCTTCTACTACTATGGCTCCAAACTTGGTGGAAGAATCCCAAACAATGATGTGTCTCTCTAGTCCCCCATCATCATCTTCATCTCCTCCTTTTCCATTGTTGCTCACAACATTTCATCCTTGTTGTCAACTACAACAAACCCACATGTGCAAAAGGCTAGTAAAACCAACTTTGCCTTAGGTTGTTTCTTCTTGGGATAATACTTGTTGCCTGGAGATTTTCATAGTTACGATGAGCAGAAGAAGTCATAACATGAAACAAACACATTTTGGAATTTTTAAATGTAAAAACAATAGCATGGGTAGTACCCATAGTTCACAAAACCCAAAGTAAAATAAAAACAAAAATAGATCCTTGCACCAACAATAATAGTAAATAGTTAGGGGAAGAAAAATAAACGACATCACAAAACCCAAGTTTTGGAGTGTGACAATAGCTTTATCCAAAAACAATTGAATAGTGACTTGTAGAAGAAGCCTTCACAAATGTCATGTCAATGTGAAATAATTTTTATTTTCGACACCTTTTGGTGTACATTTTACAAAATTCCATTTTAAGGTTTCAAGGATTATTTAATGATGAAACTAACCCTAGACTATTGTATATCAACCCACTATGCATGTTACAACTCATTGAATAGGTTGCATTTATGTTATGTCATGTAATCAATTTGTAAAGTGTTTTACACATAGTATAAACAATGTGAAAAGTCAATAGAATGCACACATTGTTAAACATTGTAATAGCAAAAGAAATTAGAAGGAACAACATGGTACCATTATAAACATGATCTCACTTTTATAAGTATGTTACTTACACATTGACATGTTTACTATTATAACTTTACAAGTTAGGATAACATGTTATGTGGTGTTGGACTATCATGCTATTCATTTCTAAAAAAGAGTGATAAAGGGTTATGATTGTAATATATTCACACAATGTAAGAGTATGGTATAGTTTTTATGAACTAATTGTTAAAAAGGAAAATACTAAGAATAGTGACTCTAGATTGATGGACAATTCATGTACTAGACCTATTTTTAGGAGATGAATGTTCTATTAAATGACAAAACAAATGGTGCAAAGCTATGCGAGCTTATTGAAAGACTCATTTTCTAACAAGGTCAAAAATGGTTTATCCATGATGTAAAGAAGAATGCACCTTTTAACATGTTGTTGGCAAAATGACTATGAGTTTTTTGAGAGTTGGAACATTTGCAAATAACATGATGTGATTTCAAAGAGTTAGGTCCTTGTTGAGTAGTGTCGGCATCAAGCATGGAGCACCGATGCAAAGCATTGAATTTGTAGGAACATGAGCATGCGATTGAGCATGGAAAATGTAGAGCATTGAATTGAGCTTGCAGCAACATGTGCTTGAACGCCAAGTTTGCAACAGTGTGCTCTTTGCACTTGAGCATGGAAGATGTTGGGTAGGGTCACTCTTTTCCTCTATAGCTAAGGTAGGTACCATTTAGGGAGTAGGAGAATTTGGACCCAGCTACAAGTTACATTTGGGGTTGGTAACATACTCATGTCATGGCATGAGAGGGTAGGCATGGCATGCTCTTCATCCCATGGATGCCATGGCATGGCATGACATATTTGGTGATGTGCCTATGTGGCAATTATGCAAATGGGGATCATGGGCTATGGTGGTACTACCGTGGCCTAGGGTTAGTTTCCACATTGACAAAACAATTTTTTATTTTTTTCAAAGAATGAATTCATTATTTAATTTTGAAATTATATATTTTCTCATCATGTATTATAATATTGTGATATGAGTAATGAAATTATTCAGAGTGTAGCCCATGATAATTATGATGAATTTCAACATGTCAACTTCATATTTTCACAAAAATCTCATTTCACTATTTTGAGGATTATTTAGTGACGAAACTGACCTGTTGAAAGTACTGGCAATTCCTTTGAAAATGTTCAAAAAAACAAACATTTGATTTTGATTTTGAGGTCCTTTTGATTTTGAAACTATTAAAGCACCAGAACTGGAAGTTCTGATATTCTGAATTCTTTTCAAAGAACCTACCCTAAACTAACAATTTTTTGCCAGTTCTTTACTGAACCACTAGTCCTTAGAAAATTTTCAAAAACCGAGAACCACAATTTTGTTTTGGTCTTTGAAAATATTAAACACCCAGAACTGGAGGTTATGATATTCTGAATGTTTTTTCCAATCAGAACCATAGGTTCTTATCAAAATGAATGAACCTCCCAAAACTGGTAAAGACTAAAGACCTGGGATTTTTTTTCCTTTGTTAGTTGATGTCCATTTGTCGAACAGAAATTTTCATGAATCTTCCACTGCAGAAAACAAATCAAACACTTGAAAACAAATGATGCCCTCTTTGTTTCTTTGTCATCAATACTTTTCCAATTTCATTCCTTTACAAAAATAAATCTCTGTTCCCTGCACAGGAGAAGGGCCCTTCCAGGTTTCAATGTGCTGGTGAATGAGGACAGGTGACCTTGCGCTTGGCACTGAGAAACATGGAAGGGCCCCCAGATCTACCCTTCTCCTATACAGAAAAATCACACAAGACATACTGTTACACTCACCACAATATCTGTGATTTCTATTTTTATCTACTTGAGCTCTGCAATCCATCTGTTGCAAATTTCCATACAGTCACTACATGTTCTTCCATGTTGCACTCTACTTATCTTGCCCACGCATATCAGCTAAAAGCATGGGCTGTGGTTTAGGGTTGCTGCTGCCACCACTATTTGCACAGCAGCTAATAATGGCAGATTGTGGCTTCAGGGTCAGCCCAGGCATTGGCACTGCAATTTCTTTAGCCACTCTAAGTTCTATGCATAAGTAACTACAGCCTATGAATCAAGCTGATCCTTCTCCTTCCTTGGTGCAACAGCAAAGAACTCGGAGATAATCTCCAGAGGAAGACCCTTGGTTTCGGGCACTTTGAGGAATACAAATATCCAAGCAACCACAGTTACCACAGCAAACAGCCCAAATACTCCTTGCAGCCCAAATTGTTGGTTGACAAGTGGGAAACAGTAAGTGACAATCACATTGCTACCCCACATAGCAGCGGCACACAGACCAATGCAAACTCCTCGTACCCGTGTTGGGAATATTTCGGAGCAAAGAATGTTGGGAATTGGGCCAAACCCAGCCACAAAAGAACATGTGAATATTGTGACACATGTGAAAGAGACAGCAGCTGGAATCAGCCCTGTAGCAAGGAACATATTAACCAGTACAAGTGCTACTAGTGAGATTGCCAGGATGGGGATAGTTGCCAGGAGCAATTGCCTGCAACCACAATAAATCACAGTGAATATGATTCAGCATAAAGCCTCATGCATTCAGATTTGAAAACACAAACATCTCACAGATTTGGACCAACATACCACTACAGAACCATTTCAACAGAACACAAAGCAGACCAAATCCAAAATGTACATCAAATGGGAGAGAAGACAAAGAAATATACCGGCGGCCGGAACGATCCATCAGCCACATGGCCACCAAGATACATGGGAGCATTAGAAAGCAAGTCACACCACTTGCCATGATTGATGCAGATTCACCAGTGATCCCAATATTTGCTAACAGGTCACCAGCACCAGATTGCATTAGGATCTGTGGGGTGAAGTACAAAACTGCATTGATACCAGAAAACTGCACCCCAACATCCAATTACAAGAAGTCAAAATATACTCTAAAGTATAAAAGCTATCCAAAACCTTCAAGTTCAACTCATGCACCAACCTAATCTTACATGCATGTAGGATACCCCTATTGGAAGAATTGCCTTTTCTCCACCACATCTACAAAATCTCAGCAACTACAATCAATAGGGGCTGTCAGCTGGTGTTACGAACTACTTCTGGTGCATTGGAACCTGTATGCACTCACCTGCTGCAGAATCTGGATACCCACTCCAACTATAAGAGCTCGGCGTACACCACCCTCAAGCAGATTTGACCATGACGGTAATCGTGTTGCTGTTTCTGCAGGATGAATGATGGCAGGACCCACAGGGTGCTCGTGAAGTAATTCCTTCCCATATTGTGATGGATGGCTTACCAGGACAGCTGCCTGCATAATCTATCTCATTAGAACCGGTTCCTAGCCCTCTTACTTTGTATGAACAGGTCTGCGAAAGAACTGCAGAGTGTGAAATGGAGATGGAAAGTAAACTCTGAGGTAAAAGATTTACCTGGAAAGCCTCAGGTTCACCCATGGAAGGAGGAGCACCCGGAAGTGACATGGCAGATGTAAAGTGGGAAAGTTCAGCCCCATCACCCCTAAGAAACACTCTCTTCAACCCACCTTCCTCACCATCAGGACCTCCCTCTTCCCAATGCCATGCAAGCTGCCAGCCACCCCCTATGCCCACACTTCCAAAAGACTCAGGCACTCCACCATCCTGTGCCACACTTCTTGAGTTTGATCTAGAAAACCAACCAGAGATCCCTTTGGAGTTTGAGTGTGAAAATCGGGAGTTTGACCGAGATAGAGGGCCAAGCTGCCCACTCCTGTCCCGGGAGTTGGACTGTGAAAACCCTTGCACTCTAAGAGAACTGTTGCGAGAGACAGGAGGGATGCTCTTTGCAGATCCATACTTGTTCCCAGAAAGTAATGGAGCATCCAGAGTTTCATCAAAGTCCCCAACCATGCCCAGGTCATTATCAGAGTAGAACCCACTGTCACCATGTCTCGGTGTCTGAGATTCATCATCCCACTGCTCAATTTTCTGGTCAACTTCAGTGGCAACATCATGAGAGGTTAAGTTATAATCAAAGGGAGTTTGAAAGCTCCCAAGCAAAGTCACCATGGGGTCGACAAGAGGGTGTGCACTATCATGGCGTGACAGAAGAGCATGGGAACCTGATTCATCTGTTATGGGTGTTGCAAACCAGCTGCTTTCTTCAGGGCCAAACAACTTGATTTGGCCTTCCTCAATGACAGATTCTTCATCATCATCCAACACTCTGTCAGCTGGCTTCAATAACCATTCTTCAAGTTGGGTCTCTCCTCCCACTCCAAGGCCTTCCACCAACAATGTCAGCTCCCCTGCAGGGATGAAGCCAAATTGAAATGATGCATTATGATGGTTTCAAATTTGCATATCAACCTAGTTGTCTGCACAATGCTCACAGGCCTGCCCTAAAAGCATCCCCCATGTTTCCAAGAGAGAGCCACCTAATACTATTGAACTGAATATAATCTTCTCTAATAATGCATGAAGAAGCCACAATAGAAAAAAGTTCAATATTCCATTGTGTGTGATGTACATCCCCAATTGAACAACATTCAACGTGACCACAACACAGGAAAAGGGGAAAGGGATTTAAACCTGTTACGTCGTCCCTGCCACGAAGGTTCTGCAGAACAATTTTGGCATCTAACATGCGACCCTTGCTTACAAGCCAACGTGGGGACTCAGGTAACAACAGAACTCCTATGAGTACATATAGGATGGATGGAACAGACAAAATCCCGAGCATAAACCTCCAGTTCACAGAGGTTTGTAGCGAGAGTACAAAATCCATGACATATGCAAGAAACAGACCACCTGAGCCCATAAGTTGTGGTAGTGTTGCTAACTGTCCACGAATCTCAGCTGGGGCTGACTCAGATATCAAAATAGGTGCAATTGTGGCAGCTAGCCCAATTGCAGAGCCCACTAAAATGCGACCCAGTATGAGAATGTAAACACTAGGGGCCCATGACATGACCAGAGCAGCCACTGAGTATAATATGCCTGAAACACATAGCATAGTCTTCCGACCAAGCCAATCTGCTGAAGGCCCTGCCAGTGTCACACTTGCAACTGCGCCTATAAGAGTTGAGGCCACCACCAACCCCTCTAAGGCAGGTGTTGCCTCCAAATTAAACTCTGGCTTCAAATACAGTAATGCTCCTGCACACCCATCCCCATATAAATCCACTGTTCAGACACCCAATTCCCTTTTATTTACAAGGTTAAGCGCTGCCTCCAACATCTTCTAGAGCATCGATATATTGGAGATGAGACAGCAGATTATGCACTAAATCCAGATTTCAACAAACACATCCAAATGGCACCCAGTTTAAAGTTCGAAATGAGCATTCTTTACAGGTCTTCCAACTCTTCTTCAGCTTTCCAGGTGTCCTGCATGTCAATCTAACTCTGTAAAATTACCACCAAATTCACCCATACAAAGAAACTAGACTGGCCACAATGCTTTGCAAGTTATGTAATCATCTATCATCTGCCCAAGTGATGGGTAGAGTCATCCAAACTTTCAGGATCCTTGAGGGACTAGACATGGCCAACCACATTTCCACCATCAGCACAGTTGGAAGCATGGCCACCTCTGAGAAGGAGGTGATAGACCTGTGCATGAAGATACGTCCAGTCATGCAACAGTGCTGCCCCTCCTTCAACTATATATCAGCCCGGGCACAGGTAGACATATAACCCAAAACCTACAAGTGGCTTCAAGAATATAGAACACATGTGTAACATGATTTTCCTTGCAGATCCATGCTGAGGGGATAGACTGCACAGTAATGCAATGCTTTGCAGCTCTGCAGAATGCACCTGGGAGTAGGAAGACAAAAAGTGTAAATTCACATTATAGCAATAGCAGGGACCATAGAGCATCCTAGCACAGAAAAGGTGGGCAGCCAAGCTTGTTGAGGATAGGAATTAATTGTCAATAGTGAACATCATACAGTGGTTCATGGGCAGATCCATGCAGTTGTGTATTCCCTTATGAGTGTCAGGGAAAGGAGGAAAAGAATTCAAAATTTGTGAAGGAATCAGGGGGGCAATAATATGTAGCAATCTACTCAGTAATCTAAGAACAGTGAACAGGCGATGGCAGAGCAGGATTTAAGGGGTGGTAGGGTGGGGAGGAGGAGGGTTCACAAACAAGACAGACCTGCAATAGCACCACCATCCCATCCCTGCAACAAATTCCCAATGGCAGCTGCTATTGCTACTCCTTGTGCTCCCTTGATCATCATTTCTCCTCAACCCTCACGCCCTCATCCACTGCTAGACCACTCCTGCACGGTGTGCACACCTGCATTCCATGCAGCATATCAGCCATTCCATGAGTTCCTGGGGGGAGGATCATGAGCACTAGGATCAAGTGCGGATGCAACATAACCCAATCCATGGAATCCCTTTCCCCTAGTTTTTCTTGAGTTGGCTACTGTCTGTTATATCCCTGCATCTATTACTGCAGAGACCCAAATGCAGATGCAACAATTACCATGAGGAGTATGACAATTCGTTTATCGGTCATTGATGAACCGGTTGACGCCATCGTTGGATTATATAACAATACGCACACCGGGAACGGATCCAAAAGAGCAAGTCCATGCAAAGAGAAGCGAACATCCCACAGAGGAAAAAGCACACACTTACCTCGGAAGACTCGGAAGACAAAGCACGCTACTGCTCGGGGAGCGAACAAGCGAGACAAGCCCAGATAGCACACACTGCCCTGAAATTACCCCCAAGCTCCACTCAATATAACCTCCTCATCTCCTTCCTCGATCGCACCAACTTCACCATTACCGACTCTCAGACAAAACAGTTCCTTCTTGCCAAGCACGAGAAGTGGCCTAAGCAAGAAAAAACGCACACACAAAAGAAGAAATGGATGTGCGTAGAGTAGTAGCAGCCCCAAGAACATGAGACTTTCTGATTCGCCGCGCGAGAATCATTTGAGCTGAAATAGGAGACAGAAGAAGAAGACGATCACAAGATGCCCCAAGACAAAGACAAAAACAAAAAAATCCACAGAACTTCTCAAACTTCTAAGAAACTAGATAATAACTGGGGAATCAACCACAAACAAGTTGAGAATTGCTTAAGAACACGCTACTCTTCAAGATCTCGCTGACAAGAAAAGACAGACAAAGACAGAGACAGAGAAGAATCGAGAAGCAAGCAAATCTACAACTACAAAGCTTCAAAAAAAAAAAAAAAGGATTGCAAACACGCTACTCTTCAATATGCCGCCGGCAAGAAAAGAGAGACGACAGAGAGAGAAGGATCGCGGAGCAAGCAAATCTGCGACTACAAAAAGCTTCAGAAACGGACACTAGAAGCACACACAAGTGCTTTGCAAGCAGACTGAAGATTTGAAGATTTCGCTGCTAAAATAACAATTTGCAAGGACATTGCAAACTGTACAGGAATGGAAAGGAGTTGCAAATACGGCTCTGGAGAATGTCGGAAGTGGAATTAGGGACGCGAGAAGAGAGAGAGAGACAGCGTCGAGCGAGAGAGAAGGAAAAGCAACGTGTTGTGCAGAGAGCGCGGTCGTGCGCGCGAGAGAGGTAGAGGGAGAGAAGGGGGTCCTCTGCTGCCCGTGCTGCCCTATCTGCCCGGATTCTGCTCGGGTCTGGATGGTCACCGGGCAGCTTGAGGGCAGTTTGCTGTCTATTTAATTTGGAAAGGATAGGAAATTAGAATACCGGTTTTTTCTTTTTCTTTTTCGTTTTTTTCTTTTCTTTTTGCGGGTTGGGTTAGGGGCTGGGGAGAATGTTTTTCCTTTCTAGGCGCTAGGTCTTCGATTTATAAATATGTCTAATTAATGGTATTTAATTAATCTAATTAGTCGATTTATCTACTTAATGCTAATTAATTATGCTTCCAAGATTTGGTCTAGAATGGTTCGATTTTCATTTCTCCACCGCCACACCAAAAAATTGGATAAACCCCGCCACAAATGTTGGGTTTAAGAATGTTTTTTGAAAATAAAATAAAATTGGGAAAAATCATCCAACACTAGTTGTGACTATATGCTTTGAAGATTTGTTTCATGTTTTGAATGTGAAGGCTAGGCCACCTTGGACACCAATAATGTCTATAAATCCATGCAAGTTATTGTGAATATTTTTTTTAAATGACTATTTTTAATTGGCCAAACATATTGATTGGTTACAAATTGACTATTATTTGATTGGTCAACTACTATAATTGATCCATTTGTGATATTTAAATGCTCTCTTAAATATTTGTCAATATTTATTATTTATTGAGGAGGGAGGAGTAAACATTTAACATTAAATTTGAATATGATAAATGATACTATTAAGCCAAATACATATCACTAGAGTTGCTCCAAGGATTGAAGTGATCATCATTTTAATGTGCCACATTTTAGGATTATAATTCCCGCGCAATTGCCAGATGTGAAACAATTGAAGCCTTGATTAAAGTGTTATATACTTGGGCTAATAAGATTCCATTGAGAAACAAGAGTTTTGGAAGTTTTATGAAATTAAAGGGATCCATTTCCACTCATAAAAAGTTTGATCATTCTCCAACTAGCACATTAATTACTAGGGCTCCACATTAAAATTGAAACACCCCCTATTCCAGGGTTTAAAATAATGTTAGGGGTACAATTACCATACTTACAACGAATGTTTGGCACTTTTTTGTCGAAAATTTATTTATTCTACAAATGAGCTTCAACAATTTTTGATTTATTTTTTCAAATTCTCAAAAATTGAGGAATAGGTATGCAAAGTGCACCTTGTATTGTGTATTTGTATTAGTAACTCAATCAAGTTTGATTTCAACAGTTTTAATAAACATCAGTAAAAAATATATCATTTTTGGCTAAACCTTTTGTGAATTATTTTGTGCCAAACATTAGTTGTAGGTACAGTACAGTATTCCCTAATAACAACTTCGTTGAACTCCACAATTCACCATTTTAGCCTCCTTACTACCCCACGCAGGCCACAGTGAACCAGCACCCACCAGCACACCATGAAGGATGGATGCTAAGTGGTCAGGAAACAGTTTTCTGTTGGGTTCCAGCTCCCTAACTAACCATGGTAGGCTCAGTTGCTTTTTCTACTACCTACCCACTAACAACTCACAAGCAGGTTGTTAGAAGGTAGGTAGTAAAAACAGCCCTTACCTATGTATAAACCAACTACTTACCTAGTAGTTGCCTATTTTCCTACCTATCTACCTATATATGAGACCTATACCAGCCTTTGTCCTGGTACCTATTGGATCTAAGACCAATTTTTGGCTAGTATGTTGCAAGTATATGCTTGATATTAAAAAATGGTAGAAGGCTGGTATTGCCTCTAGCCCCTAGTCCCTACCAGCTCCGGGGGGTCCTTGGTTCCAGTGTTCGTACCAGGTAGTAGGCACATGCCTCTCAGACCAACATTGGTTGTAGCATTGCACCTCTGATCACTATCATGTTGGCATATTTTTCACACTCAAAGTGTTGACATTCATGACATGAACTTTTCATCATCCTAGAATCAGGGTTTTGCCATCCCTTGTTACAATAATTGAAAGAATGTTAGAGTGAAAGAATGTGGCACTTGCTAGTTTTGTGCTAATAATGTGAATAAAATTTAACATTCACAAAACCAAGGACAACATAACCAGTGAGGATGAAAAGTTTTGTTTCACTGGACAACGAAATCACTAGTTGTGAAAAGTTGTGTATTGAAACTAAGTTTTGCACTTCATGCTTAAGTTGTAATTGTTTAAGACAAGCATGTATTGAAACTAAGTTTTGCCCTTCATGCTTAAGTTGTAATTGTTTAAGACAAAGCATATAAGTTGGTTTGCATTACAAGAAGGTTGTACATTCATATTTGGTTGGTAGCTTGAAAATATGATATTATTTTTCATTATCTAAAAATTTCCAAGGTGTTTGCACAATTTATGATGGAACCACAATTTACAAGTAGAAGAGTCCATTGATAATCTTATGGCATCTCATCAAATCAAGACAAATGATGATCTAGATGTCAAAGCTTGAATGATATCAAAGCTATGACATGCATGACATGTATAACTTGATTTCATTACTTTGCTTGATTTGATGTGATTTATCTTTCATATTGGATTATCACAAAAACCATGCAAACAATATAACCAACGAAAACATGTATAGGGTAAAAAGGCCAATGGACGAACATTTAAGAGCTAAATCTTTTAGAGTTTAGTAACTATGCATTTTTTTGCAATCGGTCTTCCAAAAGTTTAGATGCCCCTTCAACCATAGCACTACTAGGCCTTTATAGCACTTGATTTTGAACTCAAATGAATAAGTTATGACCCCCCAAAATGAAGGGGGTCTTGTTGTTTGAAAAAAGTTGGATAGAACACATTAAACTTTTATCTTCATGCATTTTACTAACTATGAACAAACATTTGAAACCTTATGTCAGAACACCTATCTTCTTATAAACATGAGATTAATAATTTAATTAAGTGTAGACTCTTTTTTATTACCATTCATATTTTTTTTAAACTTGTAATAACCCCAAATATTTGCAATAACAGCCACACAATCGCAAGGGTGTTTAGGGTTTTGAATTAATGATCTTTTGAACAATAACCTAATACCCTAAGATCGATGACCCTGATGATGCCACTTGGGGTAATTTGTAGTTCTTTCCCTGGATTTGATAAAAAAACATTGTGGTGTTGCCACCATAATTTTCTCCAAAATCTAAACCTCTTCTTACTTCTCTCTTTTTCATTTTTTTCCTTCAAGTCTGTTTTCAAGTTTTTTTTTTATATCATTCTTTCTTTCTTTGTCTTTACTCCTTCTCTAATGTTTGTGTCTCCTTTAAAAAGTTGATTATCTTTCTTTGAATCTATTTGTGTCTAGGTCCTAGGAAAGTCACAATGCCTTTTTTTTTGAATTGTGTTCAGGTCTAGGAAGCCCAAGATGTTCTGTCTTTAAATATTTGTCTTTATGTCCCTCTTAAATGCCATTGTTTGTGCTTTGCGTGCTTAGCCAAGAAGACAACAACAACGCCATCGCCTACGTTCATGTACCTTTCTAGGAAAAAAATGTCGATGCCACCACCACCAACATTCCCTTGCTGATTCTTTATGCATGTATGTGCATTGTCTATTGCCAACACTTGTCTATGAATGCCTAGGATGCCATCATCAAAACCTACTAATGATCCCTTGTTGATTCTCCTTTGTTAACAGTCCCCATCCCTAATTTTTTTTGCCACAAATTAATAATCTTTCAAACAAACTCCTTGGCTGAGTTGCTTCTCTAGCAAAGTGAGTGTCTATGTGCACAATGTGCCCAAGATGCCATCACTAGAACCTCTTCAATGAGGCCATCACTATTGACACAAATAGGAGTCCATCATTGTTGAGGTAGATTAAAGGCCATTGCACTAACACAAACATCATCATCTACCATCCTTTTTTTTTCCTCTCATTTGCCATTTGTGTCTACCATGTTTGGGCCTACCATGCCATGTGTTGGTTTGCCATGTTTCAATTTACCATGCAGAAGTTTGCCATGTTTCAGTTTGCCATGCAGAAGTCTGCCATGTTTGGGTTTGCCACCCTATTTGAGGCTACCGTGTTTGTGTTTACCATTGCCTCATTTCATCTCATTTCATCTTTATGTTTGTGTTTTCTACAAGAAGTTGATGCCTCAATGGCTATGATGATGGCCAAGTTACCCCCATGCCACATATTTTTATTCCTTGATAACGAGCAACTATTTTTCTATTGCCATCATTGCTTACTCTCTCTCCCTTATTCCCTAGCTTTACTTTACTCCATGTACCTCATTCGCTATCTTCATCTTACCCCCCTTGTTTTGACCTTATTCCTTGTCTTTATTTCACTTTGTATTTACCTTACCCCCTTGTCTTTACCATATTCCATGTATATCCTTTATTCCCCAATATACATGTGTCTCTTCCCTCTATTCTTTAGATCTTTCCTCTTTGACTAGCCATTAGAACCCACCACAAACCCTCCTTCATTTATAATACTTGAATGGAAGGTGCAATTTTAGTGGGACATGCCTAACAAGCTGCATTTTTTCCTTTTTTTGTTGTCTAACATTTTTTTATCGTGCATAAATGATTCCTAAACCAAACCTCATGTAACCTAGAGGATGAGTTTGATACTTTGTTCCAAAGTTATTGTGAAATCTTTCACCAATAGCCCTAATAAAAGTAACAAACCATGTTTCATTAAACTTAGTTCTATCCTCTTTTTCAATTCTCCTTTGAGTTGTTTGTTTAGCCTAGGTGAGTTGTGTACCTTCAACCCTTTTAGACCTCTTCTTTTCCCTTTCTTTAACTTTCTGCTCCCTTAATTTTTTTGTAATTTTTTTGTCCATAACTTTTTATTTTAGAATAGCCAGATATGGGTCTAATGTTACCACATGTGAACTGGAATAATCCACTAGAGGTTTGTTGTGTTGCTTTGTCTTTTCTTGACCTTGGTAATGTAGGCAATGTAAGTAGGTGAGCCAATCCAACTTCTTCACTCTGATTTGAACCAATTATATCTTCTAACTTTACAATAATATCTTCCAAATCCATGACCAATTGATCTTCTTTTTGGTTGTTTGTTATTGTGCCAAGACTATTTGGCATTTCAACATAATAATGTGACATGGGTGAAGGGGGGCAATCAAGAGTAGTTGGAAGCTCTGTTTAAAAGGCCCCTATAATGTTTAATTACTTTGTGGTAGCTTCAACCTCACTATTGTTAGACTCATTTATTGCATTTAAATGGTATGAAATTTCATGCTCCTCTTCTTTTGCTATAGTGAGTACATCACTTAGACCAAAATTTTCAACCATGACTATAAGATTTAGTGGTTAGATTCCAAAAACCCTAAACCCTAATTTTATGTTTTCCTTTTTTGAGGATTGTTGCAAGGCCTTGTCCACCCATGCTACTAATGCAACTTTGTCTAGTTCAAGATAGTTGTTTTTTTGCCATGGCAAAGTCTTTTTTTTTCTAAAAGTTATCTTGAATGGTTTGAAGCTAATGACATCTAATGGTTGCAATGCATGTGAAGTATGAGCAAATAAGGTGACCATGTCTAACCCAACTTCTGCTATGTGTTTTAATGCTTGTATTGTAATGTGAGAACCATGCCCATCTAGAATCAAAAGATGTCAATTCTCTTGAGAACCCCCCCCCCCCCCCC
>Ga0209611_10000196_pt1 | contig 77267 bp, 55 predicted proteins | sample S1TSphgellanicum_3_FD_187693 | JGI IMG/M metagenome (GOLD analysis project Ga0209611, IMG submission 187693) | Host-associated microbial communities from peat moss isolated from Minnesota, USA - S1T2_Fc - Sphagnum magellanicum MG (SPAdes) (version 2) | ecosystem: Host-associated > Plants > Peat...
CAAAGTAACCAAAAAAAAAAAAAAAGAAAAGTATAGTGGTCGGCAGCAAAAAAGAATGGACTGTGATGAACCCCATCTGGCGCCGAATGAAAAAACGCAGCCCATCCAGTGGACAGAACGGCCACCTGGTGCATTGGTGGCTGCTGGTTCACTCTGGCCCCGTGAATAGTTGACTGGTGTGACTTAGTCCAATTACAGTGGTAAAGTTGATGGCATTTGAAGTTGAACTGTGAAAAGAGAGTGCGCCTCCATGAATGTTTGTCAGTGGTACCAAAATCCGTGGACTCACAGGTCTTCGCTGGTGGGGAGGTAGCGCTGTGTCAAATAAGAAAGAATGACATAAAAGTCTGCCAAAGACACCTAAGAAGAAGTCTGACTGGCTGCCTCTTGTCACCCTTCGCAGGCTTGCAACTGCCTCATGAGTCCTTCGCCCTTCCCATCCCTCCATTTGAACCCACCACCATAAAGAAGGCCGGTACCATGGTCGAATACTATCATGTAGCAAATGCGGCAATTGTGCTAGGAAAGTTGAAGCTTGTGGCCCATGAATAGTAAGGTGTAAGTAGTGGCCACAGTGAACCAGCACCCACCAGCGCACCATCCACTGGATGCCTGTTATTACTCAGTTGTGGATGAACCTCAACTGGGTTAATATTTGGTTAATATTTTTATCTTCACCTTGGTAACCAATTCTGTAGGAAATAAGTCTGATATATAGGTAGATAGGTAGGAAAATAGATAACTACTAGGTAAGTCGATTGTTAAAAACACAGGTAAGGGCTGTTTTTACTACCTACCTCCTTGTGGGTTGTTAGTAGGTAGGTAGAACACAAATGCAATTGAGCTACCCACCATGGTTAGCTAGGGAACTGGAACCCAACAGAAAATTGTTTGCTTACCACCTACCATTCATCCTTCATGGTGTGCTGGTGGGTGCTGGTTCACTGTGGCCGTAAGTAGTAGCTGTTTGTCAACAAGTTACCCACGGACGGATGGAAGAAAAGGGGCACATTCCATTGCATTGTTGTTCCCTTGATGGGAGCCAAAAATACCTGGGAAAGGAAAATATTGTTCAAATAGGTACACTTCCCAGTAATACAGAATTATCTCTTGTCTTTTGGGTTGGAGCCAGGGTTTTTTTGTTTTTCAATTTTATTATTTAGCCAGATTTGGCTACATACTAGTTATGAAGATTAAAAAAAAAACCAAAATCCTTCCTTATTCTTGGCTACATACTGGAACTTATCATGAAAATCTAGCAGATTTGGGCAATTTTTTCTTTGGAAAATCCTTTGTAAAGGTCAAAATCATATTTTTCAGGTCAAAATTTGGGGAAATTTCACCAATAAAAAAAACACTACTTGGAGCCATTGGCTTATTGTGTGCGAAGGGGAAATGAGGTATTTAGCTAGTAATTGCTAGTAGATGATAAATTGATGTTGTGATCTGATCAAATTCCAATTGTATGGTTTGTATAGACAGCAACCCCTCATCCATTCATTCATTCAGTTGCCACTACCTACAAGATGCTATCCATTGGCACATGACATTACCACCCCTAGCTTGCTTCGTTTGCAGCTGTATGGAAAGCTATGGGTATATCTTAGAGTTCAAAATTGTTGTCAGGTTCATTCTTGATTGTTGGTCGAAGTGAGTGTTGCACATCTTAAATTTCAACCCAGCTTCAATTTGCACAGAAGATATTTGTTGCATGTTTGTTTTTTAATCTTTTCTGTTGAAAGATTAACACATCCGCTATAATTTTGGTTCTCATGCATTACTGTTTACTCTACCTACTCTTCAAAATTCAAAATTTTAAAATTCTCCAGCCTCCAGGGTAGAACACACTGCAGCATCAAAAACTTTGATGACTTGGTTAAATTATATTGAAATCTATATTGAAATCTAGTTTTTTCTCAAATGTGTTATCTATCTATGAAGGAAGTTAGCTTCTTGGTTTTGTTTGTCATGTTGAAATCTCCCAAACTACCATGCTCCCATTACACACTTGGTATTGTTGGAAAATCTTTGATGAATTGGGGTGTATTGAGATGGTTTTGTAATGTGTAGACTTACAATACAAGAGTTATTGCATGACATGCCCTGTCATGCATGTTGAATTTGCACAAGGACTATTGCAATAGGGCATTGTGGCAACATGGGTGGCTAGGCCAAGTTGATAGACTAGGCTTTGATAACTTGGTTTGCTTGGCAGTTCAAGCCAAAGGTAGGCCAAGGGATTTTGGGATCAAGATTGGGAGTAATTTCGACCTTTTGATTCACCCAACTAACCAAATCCTACTTTGATACCAAATCCTATTTTCAAATATCAAAGTAGAATTTGGTAACTTGCAACTGGGATAATGAACATCAATAATGAGGCAAAAAAAAACTAGAGACTTGGAAGTGTAAAACCAAGGCAAAAATGGAGGTACATATGATAGCAAAACAAGCCACCAAAGATGGAACTAGTTTTGTCATTCTCTTAATGTCAAATGAAAAGGATGATGTTGATATAGGAGAAGGAACATATTAATGGGTGCAAACGAGATAATATGAGTCGCATTCACTTGCTTTTTGACTATTTTTGGGAAATATTTTAAAAATATTTTTGAAATATTCTTGAAAAAGTTTTCAAAAAAATCTTTTAAATTTTTTTTCATATTATTTTATTAAGGTTTATGTTAAAAATTTGGCAAAAATTATCATTTTCAAAAAAATTTAATCCATTTACAAGTCTTTTTATTGTTAAAAAACAAGCATTACAATGCTTAATGAATTTTTTTGTTATTTTTTTACTCAATGGATTAATTTCAAATTAGTTCACATGTTCCCATGACAAATTTAAAATATAATTATATAAAAAAAATTACAATTTCAACATCAAATTAAATTACGACTTTAAAATTTGAAAAAGTTAAGTGAGCATTACATTTGTTATGATACGTGTTATTGTGATTACAAGTTAAGTTACCCCCATCAAGTCAAATCCAAATAGTGTGAAGAAGGCTTCACATAAAACCAAGGGAAAAACCAAGGCCAATGAACCACTAGCTTCATGTTCCACCTCAAGCTCACATTCAAGCAAGGAAAATGGGCCAAGTGGGTCAACCAAAAAGGTGGAAGACAAGGGTGGGGTTTCACATAAGAAATGCCACAAAAAGAAAAAGTGAAAACCTTTGAAACATGTTGACAAAGGAGAAGGCCTTTGAGAAGTGGGGAAGTGGCAGAAGAAGTTGAAACTTTTTGTCAAAGAAAGGGCCAATTATCGAGCCATGGCAAACCCAATAACATGTTGAAAATTGTGAATGTTTTGTAAGCAATGTTGCTCATCAAATCAAAGCTTGCTTAAAGCCTTGATGGAACCAAAAAAACCTTAGGCCATAAAAGCATCCAAAGGGAATGCCTTTGCCAAAGCTATCTAAACCCAAGGCCCCAATTTTTTCATGGGAAAAAATACAAATATTAAGGGGTTATGATAATGGGGTTTCTAAATGGAGGCCTATTTTTAAACACAAGTCATTGTAGACAACGTAGGTTAGTTCTAAATGGTTCAATCCTTATTTTGTGACCATGCGATGGAATGTTGGACAATGAAAAAGGACATTGAATTGGATTTACTAGGGAAGTTATTTTGAAATGATTTCAAAATCAAGTTGAATGAAAAATTCACCCCACACAACTAGATCTTGAAAAAATGGGCAAAAATTGTTGAATTTGCATGAAGGGGAAGGATTTGATGCATTAGTGCACCGTGTCCAAGCTTTCATTGCATTATTGAGCCTTGTCCCAATGAAGGAAATTTATGCTTGCAAGGTGACTTTTCTTCATGACTCAAGCAACCTTGGGCTTACAAGTTAATTCTTCAAAGAAGTGAAGTCCTAAACCCTTGTTAAGAAATGATGAAAATGGTGTATGGAAGATGACTTCACTTTTTGCAAAAATGGTGATGGCCAAAGTGGCCATCCCAAAAGTGAAAGTTCTTAGGCCTAAGGTGGATTTAAAAGGGACAAGAAGAGAAAGTGGGAAAAACTTCCTCACAAACATAAAGAGTTTCAAGAAAAAAATAATCTAAAAAAAGTTGAGCAAGATGAAATGCTTCAACTATGGGTAGTTGGGTCACATGATAAAAGATTACCCCAAACCCATTAAGGTAAGGCAAATTTGCAAGAATATGGTTTTGTCATTAACATAAATGTGGCCAAATTGGAGTCAAACTTAATTTCACTTACATGTAAAGTGGGAACTAACATGGTTTTCTATTTATTAGATTTAGGAGCCACACAATCATTTTAAAAACCAAGTGTGGTTGAACAATTAGGATGAATTGTGACAAAGTGACTAAATCCATCCATGTGCAATTAACACAAAGTGATGTGAAGCTATCCATGTTGGGGGCAAAATGAGAGTGTGCTAAAGTTCAATTCAAAGATAAGTTCTTCATTGTGCGTGTTGGACAATTTCAAGGCCATCCTAGGCAACACCTTTTTGGACTTTTACAAAGTTGACATTTTGAGATGCAACTCTAATTTTAAGTCATAATTAGATTAGTAAACAAGTTAGTTAACTTAGATTTTGAGTATTAAGCTAGTTTAGATTTAATGGATATCCATTTAAACTTTTTACAAAAATTGCAAGAAATTAATAAAGAAAATAATAATGTAAATTAATGAGTTTGATGTTAACATAAAAGCCAAAAGGGTTAACCCATGGCCAAGTTGTATTTCAAACATGCTTAATGAATCTTTGGATGTTTTAATAGACAAATTTTCTTATCAATTACTTTCTTATCATGTCAATTTGAATCACAAATATGAGGTTGTGCTAGGGTTGGCATTGCTTTCTAAAGCTTTTTATAAGTTCAATAAAAAAGAATTTGAAAAATCAAAAGTCAAATAAATGATCTAATGGAAAAATGTTACATTAGGTTGAGTAAGTGGGTGAAAATCCTTTAAGGTGTACCACATAGGACAAGAAGGGCATAATCTTTACTATAGTCCTTTTTTATTTGCATAAAAAATAATGAATCAAAAGTTGTCAAATATTTTAGAAGGACCATATTTTAAACCACTACAATTTTAGATTTCATCATGATCCTCCATATATTGTGTCTTTACATGGTTAAAAAGCTTGACTAGATAAAAAAAACAAAAAAGGGTAATGTTGTGACAAGATTTTAGTACACCTTAAAAAATTTGGACCCAAGTTGCCTTATGGAGTTTCAATTCTATTTGTGGACAAAAAAATGGTAAATTGTACATGCACATTACCTATTGTAGCTTGAACAAAATTGCTATAAAGAATAATTACCACTTGCCTTGAGTTGATGACTTATTTGATCATTTAAATAAGGCTTGTTACTTTAGTCAAATGGACTTGAAGTTGGGTTATTATCAAATTTGCATTATGGATTCAAATGTTGAAAACATGGCCATGAGGATTAGGTATGGTTTTTATGAATTCTTGGTCATGTTGTTTAAATTATGTAATATGCCCTTAACTTTTATCATTCTCATCAACTTGATTTTTCATGATAAGTTACATGAGTTCATCATCATTTATGTTTATGACATTTTAGTTTTTTTTTGTTGGTAGAAGAACATACCTAACATTTGGAGTATGTCTTATAAAAAATTCAAGATAATAAGTTTTATGTTAACTAAATGAAAAGTGAATTTACAAGGCTAAAAATGGACTTTTTGGGACATGCCTTCTTTCAAGAAAACGCAAGGCCTAATTTGAAAAAAATCCAAGTCCTTACAAAATGATAAACCTTGGCCATTATAAGAATTATAAAGATTGGCTAACTATTATAAGAAGTTTATAAAGGAATTTTTGACATTGGCAAACTATTCACAAACCTCTTCAAGGAGGAGTTGTCATTTGGTTGGCAAAGAGAATAGCAGAAGATGTTTGATGAGTTAAAGTAAAGACTTTTATCGATTCATGTGTTGTTTTCAAAAATTTCCAAATTATTTGAAGTGCAGACCAAAACAAGTGGATTTCCAATTGGAATTGTTTTGATGCAAAACAAGCATCCTATCACATTTGAAAACAAGAAGTTAGCAAAGGCCCAATTAAGATGGCCAACTCATAATAAACAATTGTTTGTGGTAATAAGTTGTTTTAAAACATGGTAGCATCATTTAAGATTGCAAAAAACGAAGGTTTTCAAGGATAATATGTCTTTTAGATATTTTCAAATGCAACCAAAGGCCATTGTAAGACATTTATTTCTGCATGACACCTTGGCAATCATGGACATAGGTTAAATCATCCATAAGTCAAATAAAAATAGTGTTGTGCTCAATGTGTTAAGTTGAAGCTTGAAGAATACCAACACTATGAGATATTGCATTTGTCAAAACCACATTGCCTTGCAAATAATGCTCAAAAAACAACTCATATATAATTATTATGCAATTGTCCTTGGGTATTACATCAATTGTGTAATTATCCCCTTGGAAATATGGGGAATTAATAAATAAATTACCACATTAGAAAATCAATTAGTTGTATTATAGTTGCAAGTTAATTGAGAACGGGTTTTTTATACAATAATTTATACACATTGTACATACATTCATAATAAACCATGTTTGATTTTTTTAGGAGTTGCACTATAATTACATGTGACAAATATTTTAAAATTGTTATAAATGTGCTTTAACATAACAATTATGTTGTAATTAGTGATGTACATACATGCAATCACGCCATGTGTTTGCATTTCCATCACCCATTATGGGATACATTTGCAACTAATTTTTTACTGTGATTTCTATTGATACAACTAATAGGGCCACTAATGCAGCACTATTGAATTACTAATGTTCAATTATGTTGTGATTATTGTGTAATAATTTATAATTTAATAAGGATATAAAGTCACACATAATATTTTACAAAACATTATTGTTCCAATAATTTTATTATAAATATTAATTTCGTTTAGTACATTTAATTATTATGAATTTATGAATTATATTAAATAATTGACTATTAATCTAAATAAATAAGTTTAATTCATATAAATAATTTTGAATTTGAATAACTAATTAAATTGAATAATATGGATTTATAAGAACAATAATGAATCAATCAGTAATTATTTAAATTCATTAACTAACTAATTATCTTGACACATGTAATTAATTTAAATTTGAAAATTAAAAAATGTGTATATTATATTAAAAATTCAATTTAGGTGTACATATGGGTACCTATTTATACATACTTTGATGATTTTTACCCAAATTCATATTTATTTTTTAATGTTTAGTAATAAGTTTTTTTTCAATAAATTATTATTTATTATTCATTAATTAATATGAAATTTACTTAATTGTTATGAAGTAATTACTTAAAATAAATAATTAACCATTAATATAAATTATAAATCAATCTAATTCAAATAATCAATTTTCTAGTTAATTCAAATAAATAATAATAATTTTTAAATTCAGATAATAAATGATTAATTATATGAATTTAACTAATTAATCATCTGAAAATAAATGATCTAAAATCAAATAATTAACTACTTGAAGTAGTAAACTAACAAATTAGATGAATTAAACTGATTATTTCAAATAATTTTTTATTTATTTAATTACAATAATTAATTATTGGATACTAATAATATAAATTTATTAACTAAATAATTATTTGAATTAAATTTATTAATGTAAATACCTAGTTCACTAGCTAATTTATTCAAATAATCGATCCAAATAATTAATTATCAGATATTTAGCTCAAAAATTTATTTTTTAGATAATTATTTAGAATAAAATCAGATAAATTATTTTGATAATTAATTATCTAAAATAAATTAAATAAATTAAATAATATTTTAGATAATTAAATATTAAGTAATTATTTCACATATATAAGTATTAGATAATTATTAATTTAATTATTCAACTTACATAATGAAAAACATAAAACATGTGGGGAAATCTTTCTATAGTTTGAACTTTAAAACCAAAAGACTACTAAAATATTTAACCTATATGCATTATCTTTGAATCCCATGTAACAAACTATATTTAAAAAGTTTATTTTCTTGTGTTCTCACATTAAACTATATGTGCCATTTTGGGATGAACTTTAAAAAGTTTAACCCTAAAGGGAAAACATAAAATAAAATAAAAATATTTACATAATTATTTTTTAATTCACTTAATTTTGTATTTTCTTACCTACTTGCTTACCTACATAAGTAAGTAGGTTTTATTTTTCTAGCTACCTATGTAGGTAGGTAGATGGGTATGTATGTAATGTAAGTATGTAGGTTTTAAGACCTACCAACCTACCTACCTATAGTTTTGTATCGACCTAGTTAGTTATTAAAATAGATATTCATTTCAATTTCAAAATTCAATTAATATGCAATATGTCAATTATTTAGTGTGCCACATGTCAAAGTTTAATGGATGGATGAAAATTAGTAACGTTAACATGATGTTATGGCTGTAGTTGTAATGGAGTTGCATAGTAGTTGAAAATGAGTTGTTTTGATAAAGTTATAATTGACTTGCACTGTATAGATGGTGAGTTGCAAATGGTCATTGCAACTCAAAAATTAAATTGCAAGGTTAGTTGCAAAACACCCCTTTTTTTCAGAGTGCAAGGGGAGATGCCTTAAAGGATTACCCAAACATTTCGTGCCATTTTCATAGGTAAAAATCATTTTGAACACAAGTATGTGAATGAATGTTTAATACAACATTACTTTGTGGAGTTTTGTAACAAGAAGAAAATGAAAAATATCATCCTTTTAGATGGGTTGTTTAGATGGAACCAATCACATGTTTATGTTAGAAAGAAAGTTGCACACGAAAGTCATGCAAGAAGTGCATGATGTGCCAAAGGCAAAATGCCATGGAGAAAGGACAACACAAACGATTTTAAGTAAAAGCTTTTATTGGCCCAAAATGAAAAAATACATAGAATATTATGTGCACATTTGTGTCAAATGCCAAAACACCAAATTGATGAACAAAAATAAGTATGGGTTATATAAGGCCCTACCATTTTGATTGATCCATATATGAGAGAATTTTAATGGACTTTATGAAATGCCTTTCAAAGTGGCAAGAAGAGATGCCATCTTGGTGGTGGTAGACAAATTTCCCAAACTGGTCAAGTTTGAACCAATTAAAACCATAATCACAACAACGAACACAACAATGTTATTTATTGATATGTGGGTAAGGGAGAATGGCATGTTGAAAGGTCACAATAAGTGACCATGATAGAAAATTCACATAGGAAGTTTGGACTCTTTTTATGACAAAGGATATAATTAAATTAAATTTAGCACAACTTTTCATCTATAAACTAATGGACAAATTGAAAAGGTCAATAGGATATTAAACTCGTTTCTCCAAAACTATGTAGGCACCAATTATAATGGTTGGAGAGACCATTTGGGTTTAGCAAAGTTTTGTTAGAACTCCATGAAACATTTTCCCATGGGGGTAAATCCTTTTGAATTGGCATTGGGAATTGAAGATTTAGTCATCCCAAAGACAAGAGGAGAATGTAGGGAGGGAGGCAAAAATGTCGAGGAAATGGCTAGAAAGTTTGAATGGATGAACACAAAAGCAAAAAAACTTTTGGTAAAAACATAAACAAGTTAAATGAGAAACAAGACAATAAGATTTGGAAACATATTTGAATTCAAGGTTGGGAACCTCGTATGGTTGAATATTTGAGACTTTAAAACACTTGAAGCTCTCACAAGTTGTTTCATAATGAAATGTGCAGGGCTATAAAAGGTGGTCTACAAGTTACACCTAAACGTTTACACCTTGTTGTTGCCAATAATGTTTGTGATGCATCTCACCTTCAATGTGTCTAAATTGAAGTGATTTCACAAATACAAGAAAAAGAAAAATAGAAAACAAGTTTATTGCTTGGGATTTGACATCATTGAACATAGGTTCACAAGTAAAGTTGAATGCATCTTGGGTGCAAAACAAACTAGATGTTTGGGCAAACAATATCTTATAAAGTGGAATGCCACCAAAAGGAAGCACAATGGATGAAGTTGGGTCATTTAAACTATCTACTTGAAATGGTGGAAAAGTTTGAGTTGAAGAAAGGGTATGAAGTGGAATGAAAGAAAACACACAATAAGCAAAACATGTGTCAAGGCCCAAATTCAACTAAATGTTGATAGGGACATGTACATCAACCTTTAAAAGTGAGGGTGAGCTTGAAAACCTTCAAGTTTTAAACTAAACAAGGATGCACAAAGTCCATAGAAGTTGAAAGGTTAAGTTGTGGGAGAAGTTATTTCATCATGGAAAGATGAAATGGAAGGTTGAAGTGAGATGATAATAACCAATGGAAATGGACCTTGGAAGTTGAACTCTAAGGAAAAGTTCTTGAAAGGTTGATAAGGTGAGATCAAGGTAGTGACAATTGTGAATTAAGTGGCATCCCTCTAAAGTAAGAGCTATACTTGTGGGGGCAAAGGTTCCAATGCATGGAGTCATGAGCCATTTCCTTTAAGGTAAAAAAGGTTTGAATTGTAAAAACATGACTTAGCATTATCATTGGTTTCTTAAACATCTTCCTCCTAGTGTGATGGTTGGGGTTGTTGAAGTGAAACCTAGACATGGATTCAAAAGAAAAAAACCCTCATGTAGGTCAAAGAGCCCAAGAGAGGGAATGACACCAAGGGGTGTGGGAAGCCATCATGAATGATGATGTAAATTGGCACAAATGATGTTTAAAATTCGTCTCATGATGATTTTAAAGGACAACACAAACAATTTACCAAAGTTGAGAAATAATTAATTTTGAAGTGGCTTGTGGTAGGTGATTGATCAGTGGGAACTTGTCATGAGGGGGCAAAATGTTGGAAATCTCAACAAGGACATTGACCTCCTTAGGGTGGAGGTGAATGACATGCCTTTTTGTGTGAGTTGAACTTGCACAAGGTAGGCATTGTGGTAGGACCAACGTGGTGGGGGCATTGTAGTTGCATGGGTGGTTAAGCCAAATTAGTGGACTAAGGTTTAATTTCCCAATTCGCTTTGTGGTTTGAGCTAAAGGGTTTTGAAATTGGGACTTGGGGCAAGCTTGGCTTCTTTCAAGACAAACAAAAGTTTGTTCTTGGGGCAACATAGTGTTGTCCCAAGTCAACATTTGGTGTCACCTTGAATCACCCTTTGGGGCATCTTAGTGATGTCCCTTGAGATAACATTTCAATGTTGTCCTCCAACATTTCCCTTTGGGACAACTTAAGTGTTCTCCTAGGAAAATTTAATGTGTCTTAATACATGTACATCACTTTGCGTTATTCCTTGGGAACCCGAATGATTTAAAATCATCTCAAGAACGGTTTCGTGCGAAAGTTACACTTAAATTAAATCTTAGTGAATCTAAACTTAGTGAATCAAGTTTGGATTGAGATTGGAAGACTCTGACTAACCCTACATTTTGTGGGATTCTTAGATGTAGTTTAAAAGTTAATGGCAAGGAAGTGCTTAAAAACTTGGGAAAATAAAAACATCAATGCCAAATCAAAGGGGCATTTTAGGTGGGGATGGGGGGGGGGGTGGAGGAAAGCTTGTGTGAGGAGCCCATGGTGGGTTGAATCTATTATTGGTCATGAGCGTTTAATGCTTTAAAAAAACATTGTGATGTTGTCACACTAATGATCATCCACAAGGTGATTTATCCATGTTTGGCTATAGATTGGCTATGAAAGTAGAACTTTATTAAAATCCTTTTTCATCTTGGCTACTTTTTTGAACAATGTGTAAAAAACATGACGAACTTTTTTTCTTTTAATTCAGTTTTCAGTGAGTTTTTTTGGGAAAAAGGGAATATTCAATGAAATATATAGTTTTGGAAATAATATCAATGGAAAAAATTCACCACAAAAAAAATGAAAGGGAAAAAGTGAACACTAGATCTCATGCCATCTAGTTAGCATACCCTGGTTTGGATTTGAATATGCAAATACTACAAAATTGTACCATGGCTTTGGATACCTTGAACTTACCTGCAAGGTTGAAAGTGTGAACAAGGGAATATTGGGAATTCCATAAATCCAAAATTGTGTATTAATGTTCAAGGTTGCGAATCTGAGGTGCATTTATGGTATCACCGATAAAAGTCCATTAAAGTAGGATATAAATGAATTCTCCGGTGTCAGAGGAAGCTCAGATGATTTAGATGTGACCAATAGTGAAGAGTAGAAACATGAATTGACATATTGGCAAGCAGATGCTCTTAACACCTCCCTTCAAAACTCTTGGTCTACAAGAAAAGAACAGGCTCATCCTCTAAATTACTTATTACTTACAGCCTGGCAGAGGAGCCGGCAGCCTCATCACGCCAAGGAGCTCAAGCCAACTACTATGAGGTGTAAAATGACAAGTTTGTGTACAAACCCCGCCTAATCTCTCACTTCACAGACACAGCATATGTAATTCCTAAGGACCGAAACATCCCCAGAAACCCACCCCATATTCTTGATCATCAATGCAGAGAAACCAACAACCGACATTTCTAGGTTGCCCCATCTAGCTGCCTTATTCCCACTCCTAACAGCACCTTCTGGACAATATGAATCCTTCACCAGGTCACCATAGTTCTGAGCTTGTCATGTTTAGTCTGATCTTTGAAAGGGCAGAGTGAATAAGAAGGGCTCCTAAAGAAACAAATGGACTGAAATTCTCCCCAACCATTGTTGTACTCGAGTTGCTTTTAAACTGATGTTTGCAACATCTCCAGTGCACACTGTCTGCGGCAGCCAACAACATCAGATTCTTTTTGTAGATGGTATTGCACGCTTATCTGTGAAACTTTTGTGAATGTCGGATCTGCTGGCCACCACAGGACTCATGAGCACATGCCCACAAATTTTCACTGATAACATTGCCATGAAGATACATGAAGGAGATTTATGCCACCACATAAAGTTTGTGATGTTTGCTTTGCTCCAGTCTTTTCCACATTTTGTTATCCTGCCCTACAGTGCCCACCTAATTTATAATTTGTTAAGTTCCTTTACATTTGATTTCCTGAAAAGAAATTGGAGGAGAATGCAAGGGTCAGGCTTTTGTGAAGGGGTTGTCAATCCCACTTTGATGTTCAAAGTTCAAATGTCCAAATCTGTTCAATACCTGTGGCGTTCAGGAATTGTACTATACAAGTTTGGAATTCGATTATACATTAAAGTTATACATGAAGTCCCATGTATTGGGCATGAGAAGAGCCAATTTTGTTTAAACTGAGAATCAAATGACAAAAGTGAGGAAAATGTTCAACACAGTGAAAAAACTGGGAATGAAACTGGTTTCTATTTTTAAATTGATCCAAAAAGGAGTTTGGTTCTCAATTTTACTGTTCACAAGGCAAAGTGTCCTACAAGTTTCCCTTTATGTGTTATCATAATTATTTCTAACAATTTTTACCCTGTCAGGATTATCTAAAACAATGAAATTCCTCAGTTTTCCTTTGTTTTTTCAGAATTTGGTGCACAATTTAGCCTTATGGTGCTCACTTTGATCGATGACTTTTTGGATAACCTCAGACTGCACTCAATGGGAAACTAAGGTCCAACTTGGCACCCAAATTGGTGTCCAATAGGTACACTTTACCATACCTTTATATGCCTTAAACTTCCAATAGACATATACCTAAATGGCCTAGACCTTGAAACTCTTCTTTGTTCAAACGTGCTCATTACTTTTTTACTGTTCAAAACATATTATTCTAGTACTTCCCGGATGTTCAGGAACTGGGATCCCAGTTCATATGATTTACAAGTACTGCACAGTGCATACTTAATCAGCAGCCAGAGTGAACCAACAGCCACCAGTGCATCATCCATTAGAAGCCTGTTATGACTCACTGGTGGATGAACGCCACCTGAGTTCAGGTCAGTTTTCACCTTGGTAAACTATCCTGTATTAGCTAGAGATAGGGCCTGTAGGTAGGTAACATGGAATATAGGTGGCTACATCCATGACTAGGTATGAAAATATATGTAGATATCAGTAGTTAGTACATCTAGGTAAGGGCTATGGCATTGTAAATAGATACTTGGTAGATAGTGATAAGGAGTTAACAGAGGTAACCACCATAGTTAGATAGGGAACTAGAGGAACCACATGGAAAACTTGTTTCCTGCCCATCCACCATCCATCCCTCATGGTGTGCTGGTGGTTCACTCTGGCCATTTATCAAAACACACTATGTGCTTTGGGGATGGGGGGGTTGGGTTTACTAAGGTCCAAATTAGTGTTGCCTTAACTGTGTAAGATATACACTCTGTGTCCAGGTGTAGTGTAAATATGGAATTCATTTACCTTTGGATCAACTGGAAATTGATATGTAAACCTCCAATACAATTCTGTAAGTGTGAACATATAAGGCCATTTGATATGTATATGTGGCCATTTTAATTGTAAAGGTAAATCCAGTACATTCATACATAATGAAATGTTATGTAAACTGTGTTTGAGATCAAAAAACACAATAGATACAATAAATACACATCCAAAGAGGAATATAATTTCAAAAATCCTCCCATGTGACATGGTGACAAGGTGATAAATGATGTAGTGCTCTAAGGGTAAGTGATTCTAGAAGGATGTTCCAAAATGCTATTGATTGGAAAGTGCTCCAAGACAAAGTAGTGAGCAACATAATGGATATCCAGGGGCCAGCACAAGTGGTTGAGAGGGTGCTCCAAGACAAAGCAACAAGCCCAAAAGGAGTGAGATCAAATGACAAGAACAAATGACCTGGAGATAAAGACCACGGAGTAGAACCATTAACATTATGGGGTAATTGACAATAAATAAAGTGGCTAATAGAAAGGAATGCTCAATGAAAGGGGGAAAACATTTACAAAATTAGTTACTCAATCATAACTTAGATTTACACACCTTGTGTACTTATACTATCATTTTGGTATATGATAGGCTATGTGCATATGAGCTTGAGATTATTTACACAAGCATAAAAGTCTATGTAAATGTAATGGTCATGTACAATCAAGGATATCCACTTTTAATTTTTAATTTAGCTTCCATTCTACTCTAGTACTAAATGGTTCCACCAGCATATTTGTTTATGATCCAATGTGAGAAGAGTGGGAGACATGGGTTCTATTCTTTATAGTGGGAGCTGTTACGTTTGAACAAAGTTGTTGGCAAATGTCCAACGAGATAAGTGTATGGTGATGGACTGGGTTGCCCTAATTTAAAGTGTAGTTGGCTCTTTGTTCTGCAACATCAATTAATCATTTCCATTCATCCCCAAACCAAACAAAAAAACTATGGTTCAAACTAACATTCTTCACATGGGTCAAATGTGGAGGTTTTGTTGACTCAATGACATGTGATAATGATGACACTAGAACTGAAAAATGACGACAATTTATGTTGGCCACACAATAGTGTAAAGAAAACTAAATTCACACAATGTTAGTAGACTCAAAGTTTTGAATTGCCTGTTTGGCATTCTTAAGGACAAACAATTAATTTGGAAAGGTAACATGGTGTTTCTGAAACATTATATTATCTTGCTTTGTAAGCTATAGATATATTGCAAATCAACTTGGGATTAGTGTCATATTAAGCCTCCAATGAATCCTAATTTGCATCAACTTAGGGGAAACCACAGCCAAAATCTTAAAATGCAAATTTTGTGGTCTTCAATCTTATTGATCCCTCTTGAAGACCTAGACAACCAAATTTGGCCACAATGTCTATTAAATTTTCAATTTTTGTGTTGGCACAATCATTTTTCATAAGTTTTGTAAAAGGCTAGAACTTAAATAATCTATGTGAAATGTTAACATACGTTTGGGCCATTTGTTCTAGATAGTTTCCCTTCAGTTTTTGTGCTTTAGTTGTTAATTGCCCTAGCTGGCTCACTTTCTAATTCTGCTCATGCTAGCTTTGCATGCGTCCTGTCTTATGGTCTTTCTTTTATTTAGCTTTAAGGATCGCTCCCTCCATTTTTGCAATCATTTGGATGGTTCTTTTGACCTAGGGTTGTCATTTTGGTCCTGGAAGTTTTTCATTACTGATTTGCTGGAAGATAATGGAATTTTGGTGTTGGTCAAGCTTACCTTGGATTGTAAACTTGAGGAGGAGGAGATGGATCCTGGAACACAACCTTCCAAAACAGCATACAACTGAAGGTATATCCAAGTAAGAGGTAAACACATCTTTTCCTGACAAAGACATAGCCTTTTCCAGCTAGTCTTTGGGTAGGGAAGGCAGCAAATGGGGGCAATGGGGAATCACTTTTGAATAAGTTTTGACATGTGTTGTCATTTTATTTTGAGTTTGAAAAATAAGGGGTTGCCATTTTTTTGGCTGCTCCTTCACTCTTGGGAGCCACCTTGACTTTTAATTTTGATCCTTAAAAATGCACTGATGGTTAGTGGTTTTCTCAGAAATCATATTCTGCAATAATAATTAAATTTGTTTCATCAAATTTTCTGGATGTCTTTGAACTAAATAATGAAATTTCATTGTTTGATAAATGCTCAGATTCACTTAAAGTCGTAACTTTAGGCAGCTTTTGGACTATGATAAGTTGGTATTCAGACAAGAGTCAAGACAGTCACACATTTTGACCTACAAAATTGACCTACCTAGAGAGCCCCAGATCCTTTGCTCTAGATTAGACGATCACTGACATAACCTGGTCCTTTTTTATTCGAAAGTTTCACTGCATGAGGCGAGCTCCTGAGTGTGAAATCTATGAAAAGTTCATTTGACACTGCAAAATCACAAATATGACATGACCATCTTTCCTAAAAATGGATAAGCCATTGAAGCCCATAACCCAAAGATGTTGAATTAGTAAGCTTTGCTAATGGTGACTTTGAGCTTTGATTAGTTTACACAACAACTGCATGCTTGATCAATGTTATGCAAAACAAATTGTTTGCAGAGTTTGACACTCCAAACCTTAAAATTCTGGTCCAACTACATTCTGGAAGAGATCACAATAAATGTCTTTCTCATAGGTGTCATGATTATATGTATTCACAAGAGGTGGCAATGTGACCCATGTTGTATTCAATGATCATAATTGTAGTTCCTACTGGTGCTGGACAGATATTGGAAACTACCCTCCCACCCAAATGAGGGCAGCTCTTACTAGGTTTCATAATCACAGTTCTCAAAAATAAAAAACACCTGGTTCCAATATACCATAGTACCTTGGCACCTGTGACACATGTTTGTCGATATCCTACTTTTGCCTAATGAGCATGAACTTGCTTTGAAAACTTTTAAAAAACTTTTGATTTAAATTCTGGTTCTAGCCAAAAGCTAGTTCCACAATTTGATTCTTGTGCCAATTTCACCAAAAGAATGTCAATTCAAATCACAAGAATCTGAAGCTGAAACCCCCCAGTTTGACACTTCAAACTGCAGGACCTGCCAATACTGATTCCTACACGACATAAATTTACAAAACTGGGCCATCCAATACATGCTGTTAATTAGTAATAAACATACTTCAGTAGATATTGATGAGAAGATCATATTGAGTATCTAAGCCAACCATGAATCTCACAAATACAACCTAGATTGGTGTCCAACGAGGCCAGCACCTACACCTTCTTGAGTAATGCTTCTTAAAGCTAACAATTAACTGGGGAAATGTTAAATTTGGACTCCAAGACCCTCATTTAGTACAGGGATAGGACATTTATAATGTTGATAAGAAACCCAAAAGACTTTGGGGTTTCTACTAGTGAGGGTCAGTTATTGCTTTCTGGCAATGACTAGCATTGTAGGTTATAGAAAAAAAAAAAACTTAAACCTGCCAGTTATGGTTTTTTGAGTAATAATTGTTGATTATGCACAAGGGTCAGTTCACAAATACTCAATTGTGATCGACTGGTTATATTATTGGTTATATATTAGTTACATGAGTTTTTTAAAACAAATTCCTACTGTTCTTTTTCCTATCATAAACATGTTTAATGTTTTGCAATTGATAACCTACCTACATGATAATTAAGTCATCGAGATAGGTTCTTAAATTTTGAAATTTTTATACCAAGTAGATTATTTATCATTTTTAAAAAAAAGTGAATAACCAGTTAGTAAGTTATCAATAAAAAAATGTTTTTTCAATAGCCAGCCAACACTGGTTTCCACCATAGCACCAGTGTAGGTGCTGCTTTACCCAATGCTCACAAGGAAGGGACTATTTGGACAATATTAGGTGGTGAGTTCGGACAAAAGAAGAATGCAGTTGATTGCACACTCAATTGAAAGAGGTGATCATCATTGTATTGAAATCACTATAAATTGGGATTCCATCTCACAAACGTGAAGATTTGGAGCAATGTTGGCATGTTCTCTGGTTTGGGTGAAAGATCACTAAGGTAAAACAAAAATCATAAAACTCAAAAGTCCATTTGAAAATTTAAATATATTGTGTAATTAAGATACCTTGAATCGAATGGGTTATGTGGCAAGGTGTCATTATTTGTCAGAAAAATTTACATAGTTCTATCTTAGCTTAGGATATTTTTATATTTAAAATATGAATATCAAACTAATAAGTTCAATGAGTAAAAACAATTATTAAAAAATTATTTGAATTGAATGTACATCTCAATATTTCAACATCAACATTATTCCAAATTGACTTTTTTAATATTAATGTCATTACATCATATTATCATTGAGTTCTTTGTTCATTATTGAGCATTATATGAAATTGTACTAAATATATACTCATGTGTTTTGGACTCATCATGGCATGTGACAACTTTTTCTTAATAAATTTAAAAATCCATCACAACTTGAATATTAAAAATATTTTCATAAAAAGTTTATATTGTGTTTTGATGTATGAATACATTGTTGACATAAGTTTTTAAAAATCATTTGCACATATAAATTAAAATTGACCCCTAAATTTTGAACATTATTCAAATATATTTTTTGATGTCCAAAGTGTTGCACCCTAATGTGTTTTCATCTATTCGCAAAGATAAACCTAAGGTATAAGATCAAACTTTTTTGACCTAGATTGAAATTGGTGCCTATCTGTTAGAACCAACAAAAGAATTGGACAGTGAAACTAAACTTCAGCTAGATCCTTAATTGAATCAAAGCCTTGGGAAAAAAAACTTTTGAATGTTACAAGTTCTAGTTGTTTGAATATGCAAGTCAATTTTTTTTGAAAAGTTGACAAGTATGTTGAACTTGATAAGTAATTAGTTTTAATTTATTATAAAATTCCATATTATACAATCTAAAGTTTTGATTTGTTGGAAAACTCAATTCTTAAGGGAGTGCATAGAATATACGTGGATAAGATCTTATATTATAATCAAGCCCAAAGGTTCTTGAATTTGAAAAATTTGAAGATCCTCATGATGCTTTACTAGGATCATGAGGTTTAAAAATTTGAAGAACTGAGCTCCAAACCACACCTAGAGAACCTTCCCAACAAAAAATTTAAAAATTAAGCACATCAAAACCATAAAAAGGAAGAACCCACCAACCAATAAACCTTACATGCTTGGACAAGGAAGCAGTTTTAATGGGCAATCTGCTCATACAAGAAATTCTTTCACCACTAACTAGAGCTTTGTTGGCCGTGCCTGCCAAGGCAAGGATATTGTGTTTAGATTCATTATAGAGTATAATAGCTTGAGGGATTTTGGCCCCTAGTTAGTAGGTCTATTTTTATATGAGGATTTTAGAAATTAGATGATATTTTGACTTGTGTTGGAACTTGAGATTAGTTATAGAGTTATGATATCTTGAAGGATTTTGGTTTCTTTTAGAGGGTTTTTTTGAAGATTATATATTTTTGCATGGTGAAATATTTGAGTTTCCATAATTCTTCTTTTGCCTTAAGATACTTTTTAATGTAAATGGCAAGGCCACAGTGCGACACACGCCTTGTTTGTCCTTGATATAGCCAGGGCAACGTGAAAGACACCGGACACCTGCCAAACCTTAGAAGCTCCTAGACCTTTCAAACTTTCAAGTACACACACCCTTCCTCATCATCTTAAGGAAATGAATATAGTTGCTACATTATGGAATAATGTTTACAAATTTTATCCTCAAGCTTGGAGGTATGTTTTATACTAAGGAACAACTTGCAAAATTTCCTCGTACATTTTGAAAGGTTCCCTATTACTGACCTTCCAATAGGACCGGAGACAATCGCAAAGTCAGAAGAAAACGCACTTATTTTCATCCCCTGTGTGACCAAGAAAGAGGTGCAGAAATTTGGCTCCAGCATCAATAAGGTAAGATCCACTTGCCCCCAGACCATTATAGGATACCTCTAGTAGCGTGCTTTAGTCGCCCCACACCACCCTGCCCCCAAACAAAGCCTGCAAGATTTTGTTGTTTTGACAGGAGGCAAGAGCCTCGAGGGATTTGAACTTCGAACGAGCACTGTGGTTGGCAACCTTAATGGCTTATCATGCTTTAACCACTGAGCAGCAGGCATAAAGCAAAAGTAAGACTGCACAAACAACTCGACATTAGTTGGTGGTGGCTGAAGTCCCAGCACAGTGAAAATACGTACTCTTTTTAATTCAATTTTCTACCCTTGCCAAGTGAACTGCACTCATCACAGAAACTGTCAAAGGTACAGCAGCACCCCACCCCCGCCCCGCGCCTCAGCACCCCACTCTCTCTCCATTCCAACTCCGCGCAATTGCTGTCTGTCTCTGGTACAATGATGCAGTACCTAACAATGTTGTTTCAAGCTTTCAAGCCCTGCAATAATAACTGAGACCCGATGCTAAAAATGCCCCCCGCGAGAGGGTGTGGGGGGGGGAGGGGGCTGTCGGTCCATTACCCATTTCATTGCATTCAATGACATGAAAAACAAGATGTTCCAGTGAGATAATGCGATTAGTATTGTTGAAGAAGAGATTAATAGCCAAATGTTGTAAATCACCTGCACACCCTTGTTAATTAATCGCGTTCCTGGTACTAAAGTTTAGTAACCTTATGTTCTGTATTTTTTGAAGAGCAAGTTCACTCATGTACAAGAGTTTTGGTAGCTGGTTCTTGGCATAATAAAAAAAACCAGGTATTCCGACCTGGTAACAACTAAATCATGCTGATGAGTGAGTACATGAATGACCAGTCGAGGTATTCATTGTGTGTGTGCTTTGTTCACTGTGTGTGTGAGAGAGAGATGCAGAGAATATACGGTTGTTGGGTGTGTAAGTCAGCGCTACAACAGTACTAGGCCGCCCCAATTGCCGCCGCTGCTGCTGCTGCTTCGTGATGCTCCTGCTGCGGAGATGTTCTGTTCTGCCTCAGACGTCCCGGAATGGCGGACACCAGTCCTGAAGCCTGTCTTGTCGGACCAATTGGGGCTTCCCACAAGATTCTCCTTCTCCCCCCCCCCATATAAAGCCGTCCGCTCTCGGCCTGTTGATCTGCCCAACGTCCCTAGCTCTGCACCTTTAGCTCCTGACCCTAACACAACCTACTGCACTTTGCAGCGCCGTACTTGACTCCCTCACTTCACTCGTTGGAGCATTGTTGAATATTGTCTTCTCGCAGCTGGTGATCTCAATGCAGCTCGTCCTGTAGTCCCACTAAGTTTATTGAAAAGCTCTTCACTTTATTGTTACTTTGCTTGCTTGGTAGCTAGTCTACATCGGCTCTTCTGTTTCAGGTCTTCGAACTCTGGTCACGTGACCCCAAACTCATCTGAACATGCTGGATGAGTGGCTTGAGGTGATAGTGACGGCTTCAGAACGTTGTCTCAGCCCAGTCGTCGACCAATGACCCCTTCCAAACGGCCAGACCGACTGGACTCGATCTCGATCGATGTTAGCTCACAAGTTAGTGAAGTTTTCCGTGAGTACCTCGCACTGTTTCTATTGAGTTCTTGTTGAGCCAGCTCCCGATCATCCTAGAACCTTCACAGAAACTTCAGTGAAGGATTTTCCTGCGGTTGTTCACGACTCGCTAGTTCTCATTAACGTCCACCGCTTGCCGACATCCGAAATATTCTGTGGAAAGTCAGTGGAGTCGTTGGTTGCCGTCGCCTAATCAGACGCTCTGTTCTTGGCACTTGTCTAGCATCTCCCGAAACCTCGAAAGACTTTAAATTCGTGAGGTGGTTTAAGAAAAGTCTATAGTTACTGCTTTGGTTCCCCGCGCACGTAGAGCTCAAACTCCGCTCCTAGGAGAACTTTGTGCCTTCGTCGAACCGCATGTGGGTGAAGTTCATCGCGAAAACCTTCAACGGCGTAAGGACATCGTCAACCTTAGAAGTTCGCAAGCTCCATTCTTGCGAATCTAACCGTCCTTCAAACGACTCAACGACAGACAAGCTGGATTGGACTCGAAACTGTTCATAAGCCCCTAAGCTCTGCCGAGTGTGTAACAGACTTTTTGAATCTTGTGTTCATTTTCTTTTTGGTGAATTTTTAAGGGTTTTGCAATCGGCCTGTGTGGAGCCATGGGTATACAACAGTTACCATCTGCGAGAAGACCTCCCTCGGATCTAGCAGCAATGCTTGCGAGCTCAGGGTCACTGACAAACGCAGTGCTGATTTCAGCTCTCCTGCGAAGTTCGAAGCTGCCGGACATGTTCGTAGAAGTGGAAGACGATAGGGCGGCCGTATGCACGCAGAGCTCGGAGCTCCTCGACATTCCTGTCATCGATCTCTCCAAGCTATCGACGGGCGAGGAGGCCGACAGGCAGACCGTGGTACATGCCATGGCCGAAGCTTGCGAGAAATGGGGGTTCCTGCAGGTCTCGAACCATGGAGTAGACCTAAGACTGATCGAGAGGTGCGAAGCACAAGCGCACCGTCTTTTTGAGCTTCCGCTGGAAGCGAAGGAACGAGCGCATCGAGCGCCGGGTGAGAAGTTCGGCTACGGAGCCAACACTTGGGTTGATCAAACCGTGAGGCACTGGGCGGAGAGCTTCAGTTTGCAACTGCACCCTTATTCCAACATCACCGAATACGCCTCCACTCTCTTCGAATCTGATTATGAGGATTTTAGGTGCATTCCAAACTCGTCACTAGGATTCTCATTATTGAATGCGAAATCTAGTCTTGTTCAAATGTAAACTTACGCACTACGTGTCTTGACGCTTGACTCTTGATACTGACTGCTCCTGCGGGGTCAAATTTCATATTTAAGACACCCCTTGATCAGGCATGGAAAATGGAGATCAACATCATATTTCTTTCTCCCCTTTCCATAGCCGATTTTGTAGCCATGAAGTTATACGGCTGCTACGTGTGAATGCCCAATTCAAAGGGGAAACTCAAAACCGTGTTCTTGTATAGAGTACCCGTAAAGGTGACGCACTACAACATGTATATTTTCGTGCATGATACGTGTGACCTGGAATGAACTCCATGTTTTTAACCGTAGAGCCTGAACACCGGCAGCAAGTTCTCGGTAAACAAATCCCGAAAGCTGGAAAATTGCAGTCCCAAACAATCTTTCATTCAAGGACCTGGATTGTTGTCCTGATGAAACAATCATGTAAGGAAATTGTCGTGAGCATGCTGGATTGTCTAGAGAATAATATTGAATGTTGGTGGGCTTTCAATGTAGTGAAACGTTGGAAGAGTACATGGGCGCAGTGGAGAAGCTGGCGCGGCAGCTCACGGAGCTTCTCGCCGAAGGGTTGGGCCTATTGCCGACGCGTCTGAACCATTACTTCGAGGATGCAACCATGACTTCCATGCGCCTCAACTTGTATCCGCCGTGCCCCCAGCCCGAGCTTGCGATTGGGCTCCGAGCTCACACTGACCCTCATCTCCTCACCATTCTTCACCAGGATAATGTTGTCGGCTTGCAAGTGCAGATTAACGATCAGTGGATCACCGTCAAACCTCGGCCTGAGTGCTTCGTCGTCAACGTTGGAGACCTCTTCCAGGTGCACACCCCATCTCCAATTATTTCCTCAAAATTCTTGGTGGCACATAAACCCCAGATCTGCTCCTATCATCTTTCCTTGAGCTGCTATCAACTTGCAATACACTTGTAGATGTTCGACTGGGTGTTCAAGACTAATATGATGTCTGTCATTACCTGTCGAGTTGTTGCTGCCTTTCTTCCTTTTTAAAAGGTGGGCACTTTCAAAGTGCCGACTCAAGGAAAGCAGAAATCATAGATGCATTTCATTCTTTCGTCAAAGATAAAAACACAAATTGACAGCATCTAACTTAAACTACCACTCTCCACAGACTTCCGTGTGTGGACCCCACTTTTATATAAGCCGAATTCACTATCATGACCTCTGTCTGACCTCGTAGACTTGATAGGAAGCTGCAAGTACCACATATAAGCTGTCCATGAGTTGTAGCCACGAGGCTGTCGTCTGGTTTAATGATTCTCTAGACACAACAATTTATCCAAAACGTGCAAGAAGGCGGGAGGGTGGCCGGTGCAAATTGTGTGCAGTCGGAATATGGTGCAACGGTGTTTGTTTGTTTGGGAGGGTGGGCTATCATTCGCTAGGAAACAAAAAGGTCAGGACACACAGAAAACCTCTGTGTGTGTGTGTGTGTGTGTGTCCTGCTCGGATAGGAGCGAAGAGACTCATAGTTACCGTTCTCTCTTATTATACGCTGGGCTCTCCATCATGAGCTGTGTATCACCTCGTAGACTTGATATCATGAGCCTACAAGTACCGTATAAGCTGGCCATGAGTTGTAGCCACCCACGAGGCTAGCTTCTGGCCTTACGATATCTAGATCAATCGTTTTTCCAACACGTGCAAGAAGACTGGGGTTGAGGTGGGGATCTGTGCAGTCAGACCCGCTAGCACAAGGGTGTTTGGGGGAGAAGGAGGGTGGAATACCTACTCTCACTGGGAAAACATATAGGACATCACACGTACAGAGAACCTGAATAGGTAGGTGTCCTGTTGTAGCAGGGCGATAATCCGCTGAGAAACAAACAGAACAGGGCATAGAGAACCTTCGGGAGTGTGTTGTTTTTTAAGAGGGCGATGAGCAGAGTCGCTTTGATGAACCAGAAACTGTTGTCGAGTTCTGTTTACCAAGTACTCTTTCAAGATAAACCGGGGTGATCAAGCTGGGATTGTGGTGCTCTAGAAAATAAAACTTGAAACCTATAGATCTATTTGCATACACAGCTAGCTACGTCTCGAGAGTTGAAGACGTTTTGGCATGATCCTGTTGATTCCGCCTAACTTGTCAAACAATAGATTTGCAATGAACCCAAAACACCATGCACGGTGCTGCGCTCTTCTTCTTCCTCTTCTTCTTCTTCATGACCGTTAATGTCTGAGTTCAAAAGAGCCTAATGAGAGCAAGAGATGTCTGCAGCAACTGATACCGGCTCCAACTTTGCTTCGAAGAAGATGAAGACGGATGAAGCTGAGATATTATTACAAAATTAGGTGGGAATTAGGTTATGCTCATGAGTCATGACAAGTGCTGCAGGTTGGTTTTCAAACTAACCAAAATTTGTTTTGTGTTTTGTTGCAGATTCTGAGCAACAAAAGATACAAGAGTGTACTGCATCGGGCAATTGTGAATGGCACAAGTAAGCGTCTCTCAATGGCCTGCTTCCTTAACCCTCCTTTGAGTGCAACTATAGTGGCCCCTGATGAGCTCATCACGCCTCAACGACCTCGAATCTACAGAGCCTTCACATTCCAAGATTTTCTTTCCGATGCCTACACACATCATCCCAAGGGTGCTGAAAGACCTGAACAGTATCATTTAGCGCAGGCTTAAGTGGATTGAATCAGCACTAATTTAGATTGAATGAATCAAGCCCCAATTCCTCATATAGATGAGTCTGGCTGTAATCATGCCTAGTTTGGCATATTAGTGACTATACAGATCTAATCATGTAACATTAGTTGGCCCAGCTGGAACCCAGATTTTACTAATCCAGAGTATGCAAGCACTAACCGAAGCCCTAATTCTAATGCTCGAGGTAGCCAGATTTGGAATCTACTTACTTTACCACTAGCTCTGCATGAGAAAATGGAGAGTTTGGCCCACCCAAACATTTGGTGAACAAAAGAAGGCTTGTAGATGTTTAGTTGAACCCAAACAGTGTTATACTTTCTGACAGAATTTGAGTGCAGTGTCATACTAAACAGAATGAACATCCTCTGCAATGGATGGGTGACTTAGTGGCTGCCTTAGTCAAAGTTGGTGTACAATTAAATGTAGACTAAGGGTGCTGCATGTTGGAGCTGGCTTCCTTCTTGCAGATCATCAAAATGATACAGTCCTTGCACCTCTCTTCAGTGTATGAACCCGATTAGTAGTACCCAAGTGTGATACTGTATTGGAAGCCATATGAAACCTCAAGAACTGGGTTTATTAGTAGTAAAAGTATTCAAGTGTGATTGCAGGCCATATCAAACCTGAAGAATTGGATTCTGTAATGCAATGACTCATAGAACTCAATAAATTGTACTTAAATGCCTGCTAGTGAATTTCTCTTTTTTGCTGATTTGTGTGTTTTGAGCATGTTTTCTCCTTGTTAAAAAGTGCTACTGCTTGATAAAGTACCAAGTTAATATAAATAGCTCAACAGCTTTTTGTCCACTTGATGTCAAGATCTTATGTAAGAAACAAGATTGTTGTTGGTAGCCTGGCTTCAAAGACTTATGGTTATGGCACCACTACACTGTTCATAGATTTAAACTGATTATTTGCCATGTTCTGCCATTGTGAGGATCATAGTTCCTGCATGTTGGCAAATAATATGTCCTTGAACAAGTTTGATGGGAGTACATATCAGACTCTAGTATTCAACTAGAACAATTGCAGTTGTATGGCAACCTGCTCATACTGACATAGCTGTATTTGAAGCAGAATCTCCAGATTTAGGCAGCCTGGGAAACTGCAGATGGGAAGCTGTGAGACTTGCAAAACTTAAATCATCAAAGTCAATATGTGTGGATCCACAATGTCTGTTAGATTTGTGAACTATGTTCCATGAACAATCTCAATCATTTTCTCCTCAATTTCAACCAATCTCCAAGATAGATGCATGCACCCCTGACCTGAAAACAAAGTCAGATGTTGTGGAGATGAGCTGAACTATTGAGATATGAATAAATTTCAGTACTAATCATGATCTCTTTGACCCATGTATTTGATCCAACATGATATTGTCTCATTTAGTAGTTGTGCTACAGTGAACAGCCTCCAAAGCATTTGCAGGAAGCCCAGCAACATTTGAAACTCTGGGGTTGCACCTTTGTGTCACAAGGGATCCTTCTACTTGCACATGATTGAAGAATGTCATGAACACAGGTTGCAGCCACACCTGCTACAGACTGACACACATTTGTCCTATAAATCCTGCAAGAGCTGAAAGTTGAACCAGCATTTGAGAAGTTTGACTAATGGGAACAAACTTTGTGACAAACCAACAGGATGGGAGCACAAAGAGCATAGAGGACAATCATCAGTTAAGGTCATGGCATTAATTTGTTCTAAATTTCCATTTTCATGTATTGGACAAGTTAAGTTGATGAGAGTTTTACATGAGAGAGCACCAATGGGTGACAAAGCACTAATCAGGCCTCAATCACAGCTGTGGTTATTGAGATTCTTCAAGGCAACAAGGAGCTAGGATTGATTTGCAGCCAAGATATGGCAAAGTGACAAATGCTCATGAAAATGCAACTTTAACTGTGCCTTGTTGAAACAGATGTATTTGAAAACAGCTACCAGAAGATGAGAACTTGCATCGTAATCCTGGCAATAGAGTCCCTTTAGATCCTATGTTTCTAATTAATACATGTGTTGTGATGAGTGAGAATGTAAATGTCTTGTAGAAATTGTAAAGAAAGCCATTGGGTGTTGGACCTAAGTTGCTGTGCCCCTCAACTATCCACTGCAGAATTCTGCTCTAGAGTGTACTGCTTTCAGCCCTGTCCAGATTGCCAACCTTGTAGGGTAAGTGAACTCCATCATCAGGTTGATTCTGTCAGCCTCTTGAACAGCAGCTGTCTTCCAGGACTGGTAACAGTATGGATACACCCAGATAGCAGTGAAGTAGCAAGGCTTCTTTGTTGCCAGAGCACATCTCATACAAAATTTGATTGCAATTATGCAGTGATATCTTGGAGGCATTAAGCATCTCATTTTGGCAAGATGTGCATTCATGAAAGTGGAACCATATGTGAGTCAAATCACCCACCAGCAACAACTTAGCATCCATGTCTATGGTGAATATTGTAAGGATTTTGTGTTCATTTGATTACAACAGACAGAGGACAGCTCTTCAAACTTGCAAGAATATTGTACCTTTTTCTTAGTCTAGTTCTTGCAAGTTCACAGACACTGATGAGATCCATGACTAGAGTGACTGCTGAAGGGCAATCAAGCCTATCAACACAACTGAAGACACCCATGACAACTAGAGCATATTGTACCTGATTTCGTTGTGGAGCTGGATTTTTGGAGACATCATCTGATAAACTTCATAGACCTTGTAAACCCCACTGTCACCAGGCATGGCACAGCTGCTTCAAGTCATTACTGACATGCATTAATGCTGTGACCGATTCCTTGTACCACATCAAAATCTTTCATATGTCACACTTGAACTGGTAACTATGGTAAGCTAACTGGAATGCAAGACCTTGCCTCTCCCTTGTCTACTGGAAGCAAGCAGACCCTGACCTTCTAAGGCAAGGTCTAAAGAGGTTGAGGGAGCAACACTTGGTGTATGCAATCGATTTACCCATTCCATCAGGTGTCAAAAATGAAATGATACTCTTGATTGAGCCTTTCAACAACCAATTTCATGAGAGGAAATTTCAATCTGCCAAAGCCTGACAGTTTAGTTTCCAATTATATAGCTACCTCTATCATGACATAATGAAAACAAAATCACAAAGGCAGTATACCCAGACATCAAGATTTGATTTTTATTAAAGAGTTCTAGGAAGGTTGCAAATGTTCTAATCAGTTTTCTTCTAATATACATAGTTCCTAATTTCCATTTGAGATCCTGAAACCTAATTTTTGCAAGAGGTTTGGTGTTAAAGGTGATTAGTAGTAGTTTTTCCTATGATAGCACAAAAAAAACAGAGTTCCAATTGTAGTATGCAGGGGGTAAAAAGTCATCACCTCCATTGTTTTAGGAGTTGTCATATTTTGAGCTACCCTATCTTGCAACCACCCAAATCATGAGCCAAGGTTTCATCCATATTTCATTCATTATTTTCATCCTATTAATCATGAATAATAACTTCATCCAAAATTTTCATCCATCTACTTTCATCCAAATGAACATGAATAATAGTTGCATCCAAGATTTTCATCCACATCCAATGAATGAAAATCTTCCATCCACTAATATATGGTTTAGTTCTTCAACTTTCATCTAATTCTTTCATCCTAGAAAGCACAAATAGGTTTAACATCCATAATTTTCATCCACATCACCCAAAACCTTGCTATCAACTCATTGGGAATGCACTTCTACTCTGGGCATGTTCATTATGGCACAACCAACTTGAAAAAAGAACGTTCTCAAAGTTTCTTTTGTGCAAAATATTCTTATCATAATTTCAAATCAATGCCCCCAATTGGATAGGCAAACATTTCAAAAAAACAGTAAACTTTGGAATTTTGTAGTTTGCACTCATGTTTCAAAACACATAACTCATTCATATCCAACACATTTACCATTGCAAAAGGGTCACAATTTCTTTGTGCATACAAAAATTTACAATGCAACTACTATATGAGCATGTGAGTGTGAGCACTAAGTTGAACTTTTGTGAGTCGCACATAATCTTTAAAAAATATACTTGTCATGTAAGCCAAATATTCTCCACATAAATAAGAATATTCTTTATATATGGATGGAATATATTATTTAAATGACAAGAATATTCTTTAAATGATTCAATATATTCATCCTAGTAGACAAAATATATTATTTGTGACAAGAATATCATACATAACTTTTGTTGCAGAGGTGCTTGCAATTGAAACTTAAAAATTATTTCCCATAATTTTTCAATATAATTTTTTAATCATTAATGAGCATTTTTAATTTAGTCTAATAACTAATTTTTATCTAATAATGAAACATCATTCATGTCAACAAAAATATTAAATGAAGAATTATCAAAACATTTATAAATTTAGAGTAGTAACATCATTTGCAAGTTCAAGTTTAAGAGCCAAACACATATCATCATCATGTGAGCATTAGAATTGACAATGTTCATTGTACTTGTTTTCTATAACAATTCAAAATTGTATTCCTACCTATACAAAAGTTACATCATGAGCCAATAAGCGACAAACTTCATCATAACTCCAAGTTGGAAAATGGATGAAATTTTCAAACTACCCACAAAACATGACATGTTACAAAACATAATACATGTGTTTACAAGGCACCCACTTCCCTCATCGACCTAATGAATTGGAAATCATTGTTACAAAATCCAAACAAGTGGGTGCAAATGAAATATAATGAACCAACAAGATTACTATAAAAAAGGACTGCATGGTTTTTTCCCAAAAACAACTTTTTCATATGAATGAATTTTGGAACAATTTTTTTTGCAACTTGTTATAATAAATGTTTATAGTTGTCCAAGTGCATGAAATTTTTTTTCTTCATCATTTTTTAATAAATATGAATTTTTGAAAGTGTCCTAATTCTTTGTAAATTCAATGTTTCATCTTTTTAAATGATAATAATTTCAATTCATAATCAATTTTTATGTTTCTACATTTTTATGTTTTCTTGTATAATAAACTACAATTTTTTTTTATACCTCATGTACATTTTACCCCATTTATGTGTGACAAAGGACTTCCGAAGTATTTTAATTCTAAATCAATTTTGGAAAGTTCTTTTATTTTTAAATTTTTACAATTCCACATATTTTAAGGTATGAGTGTTTTTTTCATTTGGTTAATAGCTCTTTATCCTCTTAATTTTTTTTCCCATCAAATGTGTTTTATTATATGAATCCTTTTGATAGTTCTTTACAAATTTGACTCTTATTTGATGCATTGTTGTTCACTTTTAAAGGTCCTAAATCAAAACTTAAACTTAAATTTTCATCAAATGAATTTTTTGTTTGAATTCCTTTACATTCATATGAATGAAAAAGTAATAACTTGCCATGATTACAATGGCTTTAAATGGCAAAACATAAATATTTATACAATTTTGACTGCTTTTCTTTTATAGTATAATGCCATTTTTGGCTCGTTGGATTATGACTACACCCAAGTGCAAGCTGGGTAATTCCCTATTGTAACTTCATGTTGCCTCTTGTTTGGATTTTGACAAGATAAAATTTCATAAATTCGTCCATATCCAGGAGGGGGAACATGTCCAATTGTGGGTTTATAGTTATTTCCAAAAGTCAACTAGCCTCCCACCAATTGTAATGTAGATTTGACATCTTGAATCGCATTGTCCAACGAATAGCCATACCATTACATGTGGCCACAACATTTCATCCACTACCATATTTATAGGAATGGAAATTTCCCCTTTTAATAGCTTTGAAGAAAGATTGGCTACTGTTTATTCAAAACAAATCGTTTTTCTTCAAGATTTGATTTCATCTTGGGTGATATTAGTTTTAGCTTGAATGGGCCAAATTTTTGAAACAATCGTTCTATCGAATGCATATTTGTGTTTCATACTACCAATGCAACAATTCATGTCATTTACATAAAACCAAAACTTGTGCAACTAATTTACAAGTGTTTTAGGGAACTAAAACCACAACCTTGAGTAAGTCGAAACAGGGACACCAATAGAAATCGGCTTGATAAGTATTCTTGTAGCACAAGAATGCTTGGTGGAATTTTGCAATGCAAACCATTGAACATGTGACCTAGGGGGGCATCTTTCTATATGCCAAACTCCATCTCCACATGGAACTTCAAGGATCTCAACATCTCCATGAATTTGATCCACCCCAAGTTGTTTAATTTGCACATTTGATCTAGCAATTGCATGGTTTACATGAGGATGAGAAAAATTCACACAATTATGCCTATGTGAATCCCCTTTTGATTTGGGGGCTAAGTTTGCCTTTTATTTGCAAGAGCCAAAGATTTCTTCACCTTTCCATACATGCAATTCTAATTGTGCAGACTAATCCTAGGAAATATTCAAAAATTGCGTTTGCAAGTTGCTTTGCATTGCTAGATTAGGTTGCTCTATGCAAGAGTAGCTCACTCTTATCAAGCCTTTGATTTGGTCAACCAACTTGTTTGAAATAAGAATACAATGTTGATTGTTTGAAAGCTCAAACATAGTCATCCAATGTTGCAACATATAGAGAGGCTCCCCTTTTTCTTGGTTGTTGAAGCCATATATTGTGCATTATCTTTGAAAGGTTGCATGTGGGCATGTCTACAAGGTCTTCCAAAGTGAATTTTTGCAAGAAAATATAAATGTCTATTATGTTGATTTAAAATGAATGGTACTTTAAATGTGAACTTATAAAAAAGATCATGGGGTGCAAAAAAAATGTGTGAGAGGGTTGAAAATAGTACATGCATCATAAATCATCCCCATTGTTTCACACAAAAGTGCTAAAAACTAAACCAATTCTTTAATTCTTAAATTCAGCTTCATCAACTAACCCTAAAGAATACCACCAATAGCAAATTGGTGCACACCAAACATCTACCTCTTCTAAAGAAATGGATGGCACATACTACTTGGTGGGTCAACATGTTTATATGCCATTGAATTATATTTAGTTTAACATTTTATATGGTTTAAATGTCGTAAAGTTTTATATACTTCATATTGAACTAATATAAAATATGACTTAAAGTATGACTTCAACATTTCATGTGTTGAATTTTTCAAAATAAACCAACATAAATTTTTTCCATCCTATTTCTTTTGTTTAATTTTTTGCAAAAAGAAATATATTGCCAACATTCATGAAAAAGTTGATCCATTTTCATTTGTCATTCACATTTTCATCCATAAATATCATTCATCCATGAACATGTGGTCGAATATTTTTTCATGTCACCAAATATTTTGTCCCATGTGTCAAAGAATATTTTCCAAATATTTTGTCAACATCAATAAAATATTCCAAAAAGATTCACTCACATTCATTTACTCACACTCACTTATTCATGCTCACCTATTCACCATTCGTGCTTGCACACTCACGAATATAACATCCTTGCATTTGCATTAACCACATGCATTGTGTGACTTGTGCACATGAATTGACTAAAAAGTGTTTGTGAACTCATCACCTCATCTTTGACTTCATTTTAAAGTTCCTTCACACCTTTTTTTTTAATAGTGCATATAATTAAAAAGTGTGCCCCCAAGTTCTCCTACCTTCTACCTTTTTTTCTTTGTTTTCATTTCAAGGGGTGAACTTTGGGCATCTCAAAACAAATAAATTTAAACTTCAAATTGTAAAATTGTATTATAAAACTCAAAAATGTAATGAAAACATAATGTTTTTGCAATGGTTACACACCACCTCACTTTCCATGGCCTTACTTGAATTTGGATGTGGGTCATGTTACCATGGACTTACTTGTATGTTATATGTTTTTTTTTTAGTACCTAAAATTAATGCATGCCCTATATTAATTATATATTGGTTTTGAAAACAAACATGATCATATTGTAGAATTAATTGGATAATAAGTTTTTCCCAACAACTAATATATAAGACCCTACTTTTATTCACATATAGCAAATCTCTTGATGAAGGTTATAAGAAATGCATGTTCCAATTTGCTACATTTCCCAAGCGTTTTGAAGCCCCAAAATCATAGGATGAAAATTTTCAAAATTTTGAATTTTTAAATTTTCAATGCAATTCCTATGAGGACTAAAAGAAGGCAGTATAAGAATTTTTTTTCCTTTAGTAGTTTGGGTTGTATTGAAATTTGTGCGAGTTTACAATGAATTCCAACTTGATTTTGGCTAAAATTGTATTAATCATAATGTTTGTTGATTTGTCTAATTGACATGTCCATGATGTGCATCTTCTTGTCAAAGTCGTCATGTAATTTTTGCCCAATGTCTTAGTTGTTAGGGAATGCATTCTAATTTCTTGAATTTCTTTTTGTTATGAAATCAAGGAACGATCATTAATACCACTTGACAAGCATGCTAGGTTGCATCAATTATGAAAGGATTCAAAATATCATAAATATAAAAATTAAAGCTCATTGCCTGGGACAGTATTTTATGAGCTTATACATAATTAGGAATGCCAAAAGGATTGTTTAACCAAAAGAAAGAATCACATAGCCCAACTTTTGGTTTTTATATTATTTATTGCATTATGATTATAGTGGATTGTGATATGCCTACAAAAATGGTCACATTAAATTAATAAAAATATTTACAAAAAATTGGATACTGAAATAAATCATAAATAGTGTGCACCAAAACCCCCAATTTTATTGAAACTAGGATTGTTCAATTAAAAACAAAGACAAAAAAATGTATATGGATAAAATGGGGCTTGAAACTCATTTTACCACCATTTTTGGTTTTTGGGCATGCTTAGTTTTTTAATTTGTTGTTTTTCTTGTGTATTATGCATCCACCATGTCTTCATTGTTGTTTAATGATTATGTCTTTTTATGTATTTCTTTACCCCAACCTTCAAAACTTGTGAACTTCACCCCCAATATTGATTTTTTTCCCCCCCAAATTTCACCCAATTTTATATGGATACCCTTCATTTGGGGATCAAATAGTGATAAAAGGTGAAATTGAAGCTCAAAAATAAAGTGACTTTATGGGTAACTCTACTAGGTACGTATGTAAATGTACTTTTGAATCCCAAATAATTATATTGTTGTCCTTACAATAATTTCTCTTTAAGGAATCAAAAGTACTGCACTAACTAACATAATCAGTTTCAAAAAAAAATTATGGATAAATATTTTTTACTTTTATGTTTAGTAATCTTCATTGACTACATTTGATTAGATATAAACCACATGAAAAATTTCAAAGATGCAAAATGCAAGTCGCATATGTAGAAAATAATTATGCAAAAACACATATCAAGTTGTCCATAAAAGCTTATTTAAACATTTTTTGCATTTTTGGTTTTGAACCAAAATATTGATTCACATCAATGTACACATGTAAAAAATCAAACATACAAATTAATATTTTGATTTGGACTATTCATTTTTTCTCACGTTCTATCTAAATTTGTCCCATTCAGATTTTGGTGCATAATATTTATGAAAAAAATCATGGAGTCCTTCTTGAAAGTGATACCTTGATCTTGAATGAGCCTTTATATGTTATTAAAAATTGTAACTTGTCTAAGAGGAATTTCACTACATATTAGTAAGTTTTCCTAACAAATCCAAACTTGCCAAGGAATTTATTAGATTTAAGCAAATCTTGAGTTCCTAAGCCCCACTACAAATGCACTCTAAAACCTATTAAGAAGAATGAGAAGTAAATGTGTTTCCTTAAAAAAATCATTTTGGACATAGTAATAGTTTTTTCAAGTTAAGTTGTTATCCTCAACTTCTTTTTCTCCTCCACAACAATGATGAAAAATTCCTTGCCTCCTCTTCCTCCTCCACCTTTGATTGCAACTAAGATTATTTTTAAAATTATCAGGCAAGAAATAGTAACAAAGGATGCAAATTGTTTTCATCATTACAAGGATGGGTCATGTTTACATGGTGATTACTAATGATGGTGACTAAAATTGTTATTATATGCCTAGTTATTTTGGAAATTTATGCACATGCCTTAATGGTTAGAGTTGTCAGGCTAGTTGGAAAATAACTATAAACATGAGCTTTCAAATTTGTGTTGGGTACATTCACAAATTAAGGAGCTAGGTACGCACCATTAGTAAGGACTTCAATGACTACTTATTCTAAAAGATTCCTTGTATATACTAAAAATATTTCATTTGCAAGTTGTAAAAATTCATAAGAAAATCCTTTTGATTCAAAAATATGTTACATTATACTCTTATGTGAATATGTGTTTTAAAAATCTTTCCAAAATTTTGTCATTTTCAAATATTTTAAGAATCATTCATGAGTTTTTTCAAGTAGTCAAAGTCCAATTCAATTGACTAATTGTAACATTCCACAAAATTGCATCAACACAACACAAAAAGACACCATTTTGGACTCAATGAAAAACTCATTGGATCATTAAATTAAATATTTTGAACAACTTGAGGATATATTAATTCATCTGTGTGTGCGGGAAAATGTCACAACTCTAGCCTTGGGCTCGCAACCAAAGCAAAGGCTTGCAAAGTTGCGAGCCAAGAGTGAGCCCAGGAATCACATTTCATACTCTCGGGAATGCAAAAATGTGTGAAGGAATGAACCCCCATAGTCCCAAATGAGCTCTCATTTTGGGAATTGGAATCCCAATGGATTCCCGAATCTTTAGGGGGTAATTGCAGGGGTCAAAACTCATTAGATCAAAAAGGTTTTTATTTCATTGGAAAAATCTTGGAACTTAGATGTCTAAAATGGGCTTTCATGACTCATTTGAATACTTAAAACACAAGTTATGACCAAAAGAAGGGCTGGGAGTCAAATTGTCAATTTGACTCCTTGCATGTAGATGGCGTACCACATATCATTGAAAAGCTTTTGACGAGGGCTACAACTTTGCTTTAAACCTCACCTCAATCGAAGGTTTGCATACAAAATTATGCACCTTCAAAATTGCGGGAGTCCCAATTTTGGGAATTTCGAGACTCCCACTTGGGTGGGAGTCTTGGGACAAAATGACATTTGGGTGCTAGCCCCGTGGCCAGGCATAGAGAATACTATAAAGGGGAAGGTGGTGGCTTCCCCTAAGTCCAAGCCGTGGTGAATCTTGTGAGTCCGTGTTTACCCGTGATTCATCCATGCACCAAAAATGTTCCAACTATGCATTAATTAACTTATTGTTTGGTTTGTGCAGGTACATGTGAATAATCGAATTGCTTATCACTATTCCTAATCCCATCTCGGAGCTCCAACACACCCCTCTACCCTAAAGTGCTACGAGCCAAAGAACATGTCCCAACTTTTTCTCCTTTCGTTATCTTCACCTTTGGACTCACAATTGAGTCCATCAAAGAGCTTGGGGGTGCGTCAATCATTGATTATGTTTTAGAAAACAAATAGTAAAAACACCATTACAAATCATGACCTTTTAGAAAGTCCAACTTGACCAAACTATTTGTTTTGACTAGGAATGATGTCCATTTTGACTAGTGGGTTAGGGCATGAAATACATGTTACTTTTTACTAATACATTTGACTAAAATGAAAATTTTGACTAGCTATAATCAATCTAATCAAAAGGGACAAACAAAAAAATAAGAGAGTCAAAATGACCAAGCCTTAGTCAAATTGAACATATGGGTGAAAGCATGAAAAAAGGAACTAACCAGTGTGTGGATAGTCCTTAAAAATTGTTTTTGAAAATTTGAAAAATCACTATGGGAACACTACAAATCAAATAATTAAATTAAATTAAATTAAATGAGTTTTTTTATACTTTCAAAGTTGCAATTACAAAATTTTCATGAAAATTCGCCATGTTTCAAGAATCCTTTTATATGTTTAAAACATTATAGAAAAACATGTGGACAAATGATTTTTTGTATTGAAAGTTTTTTTCCCTAATCAAATGTTCACGAAATTGTTTCAATTTTTTTGTGAATTTTAATATATTCCACAAGAAGGGATCCATGTGTTCAAAACATTCAAAAAAATAAATACACATATCGTTTTAGATCTTAATACTCAAATGTCCTTTTACATTATTATAGTTTTGAATTTGTAATCATGGTTCAAAGTAAAGTTATATATTTGACTATAATGTAAGGTTGGGTGCAAAACAATTTTAGTTTTTATCATGTTACAATAAACTCTTTCTAAACTAATAATGTGTAAACTAATATTCTCTCTAAACTAATATGCAGGCACAGGCCCATGGCGGGCCTCATATTTAATTTAATAATTCTCCATAAACTGATATTCAATATTTTTTTCCAGTCCCATAACATTTTATAAACTAATACATCATACCCAGAGTGCAGCTTTCCACAACCTCACTTTCTACCAAGATTTCTACCACTCATGTCATATGATCTTCTACATGTTTCTTTGATCCTCCACCAAGCTCCACAAGGTTTTGTTACTTTCCCCAACGATCCATGACCTTCTACTAACCTCCATGACCTTCCATGCTGCTCTGGCAGGTTCCGGAATGATTTTTGTTACCCCCCATATAATTTGTGTAAACTAATATCCTCCATAAACTAATATCTTCCGGCCGGTCCCAAGGATATTAGTTTAAAGAGAGTTTACTGTACATGTCATATTTGGCTTCAAATTTGATATTCAATTTAAAAAATTATGTGAAAAATGTAGTATAAAACAATAAAAAACTACCACATGGAAAATGCAGTCCTTGGAAGGATTTTAACCTTGGCATGACTAGTTTTTTTTTTAATGCTTTCACCCATATTGATTTGACATTAATTAAATAGGCCTAGGTCAAGGCTACCTACATACTTAACATACATAATTAACTAACGTAAATTATAACTAACCTACTAGCTTATTAATTAAGCCCAGTTTACCTACCTAACGTAATTTGTAATCTATTAATAAAACTTAGTTAATTATTACTTACCTAACTTATAAATAGTTTAAACTAGGTAGGCAAGCTAAGCCTAACAAGGTATGTAATTACTTAAAGGCCTAGTTATAGGCTCATTAAATAGGTCAAATATACCTACCTTATCAACCTACCTATCTACTTACCTACCCATTTACCCTACCCTACTTATTTAAAACATACACATTTACCTTATTTACATACCTACCTTAACAACTAGCCAACCTACCTACCTAGATACCAAGTTAGTCACCTTAATAACCTCTTTACCTCCTTATCTACCTACCTACATACCTACCTAGATATAGCTATTTACTTACCTTACCTATTTATAATTAGAAGAGTGATTAGTATCACCTTGTTTGGCCTTTTCCCAAATTTAACAACTCCAAGGTTATAGCCAATATAGTATTAAAGGAATTATTATAAGTGTTTCGACAAATGTAAATTTCACCCAATTTTACTTTGTTTTTAAGATGATGAAACAACTATTGGCTTATCGTTCAAAAAATGAATGGAATACAAATCATTATATTCAATAAGTAATGGACGTCTAAACCTTATTATGACAACTTTGCATGACCTCTTCAACATACTATTATATAAAGATTCTAATATATCAATCAATCCACAATGGTTTGATATGTTCACATTGTCTTGTTAAACCCATTTTATTAACATTTTTTATGAGAAAATGATTTTCCATGTGACAACGACAATGAAGATGGATTTGATGAATCATGAACAAAAATATATATTAACATATAAGCACACTATAGGGGGGGCCACTTTGGGCACTTTCATGACATGTATGTAAAATATATTTTTGCAAAACATATTGCATTTAATTTTAGGTTTCACTTTTAATGTTTAGGCTTGATATTTTGATTTTCACAAAGGTAATGATATTTAATATTATTTGAAAAAAAAATTAAGCTTAAATTCAAGGAATAATGAATATATTTACGGTATATATAATATAATAGAGCTAGTTTTTATTTTTAAACTACACTAGGTTTGGGTTTGGATTAATCAGCCAAAAATTGTTTGAAATGAAATTTTAAAAAATGACCCACCTCACATATTTTTTCATCTCCCATTTGAAAGTGATAGTTTGTCAAAATTTTAATTTACCACATATTTATGGTCATCATTCTCAAAAACAACCATTTGTGATATGATAATTATCAAAATCTTCCCATGGCTCACAAATTTATTCTAATCATATGGAATCACAATGTTTAATAGATACTACAAATTTCATAAAGACTAAGAATCATTTCAATCATTTAAAAAATATATTTTCATTTTTTAATACATAATGACATGCATTTTTCTGCCACAAATATATTTTGGAATTGCATAATATAAGTTGGAAAAAAAATTTCTTTGCAATTGAATTTTTTGTGTTATAATCTACCATATTATGCAAAAAATTTGGAAAATAATGCTCTGATATTACCATGGTTGAAGTTCAAACATGGACACCCGTGAAAAATAATACAATGTGACAACATTTTTGGCCCCCCCCCATAATGTGCTTTCACATGTATAATATGGTGCAAAACATATTGTCTTTAAAACAAGTTTATGATTATTTTGAAAATGTTATATCTATGGCACCATTTGAAGATTTGAAACCATTGGATTTTTTTCCAAAACATTCATTGTGAAGAATTAAATTTTCCAACAATATTTTTTAGTCAACCTCTTAGTAACCAAGGAATTAAAATGTCATTTCAAATCATTATGCTTGATGGGAACTAAAGATTTCAAAACCATGATTTTGCCATACACATACCAAACTTGTATTTCACAGCTATAAAAATATTGATCCATTATCTAATATCATATTCTTGGATTCGAATACATAAAGCAAAACTTCTTGGATGTCAATTTCAAACACATGAAGTCATTAACAAACCAAACTTAGATGTTATATTTCATTCTAATTTAAGATACATGGATCTTTCATGAATACATACTTCACTTAGTTATTTAAGTCGATTAAAAAAAGATGTATTTGCAATGATACGTGCATTAAGTCCCCCAACATTTTTTGTTACATTCACTAACATGTTGAGAGTAAATCACCCCCTTTGTTACAATGTTTGTATGATTTTAATAATACAAAACTTGGATTGAACATGCCATTTAATAAATTGGAAATGAAACACATTATCGGTCTTATACGATATGATCCTATTACATGTGCTTATTACTATGACCATTGCATGAAATGTTTTCAAAAATTGTGCATGAAAGATGATATGATTTTTGGACATTTATTGGATTTTTCTTTGTTACTAAATTTCAAAACCATGGAAATGAACATGATCATGGACTTCTATGGGTTGCAAATGCCCCAACATATTATTTGGACTTTAATAAAATAATTAAAATTTTGTGGATAAGAATATTACATGTGATAGCTCAATAAATTATCACCAAACCTTCATGAGATTCAAAGACATCATCACAAAAAAACTTGTAGGAAGAAAAAATCAAGGTATTTGTTGTTTGAATTTTCCATGGCCCCTTATGGAAGAAACATAGATTCTTGAACCGATACCACTTGGAGATTTATCCCCTTTGGGAAAAAACATGTTTAAATGAAATTAACAAGAATATTTTTGATGTGCTTAAAATCAAATGGACCTACGAACAACACCAACTATGCCATGCACAACATTCTTAAAATTAATTTCACTCTTACCCTACCTACCTTAGCCCCTTAAGCATGTACATAGGTGATAATTAATGTTAAGATTGAACCCTTGACCTCCCCAATGATAAACCAAGTCCTTAACCAATGGACCATACCATCAAAAAGTGTTCAATTTTTGTTGATTTTTAAATTTCACATGTTTATTTTGACACTTCATTACAAAATTATGAGGTATGAAGGTAGGTAGGTAGGAGATAGGTGGGTGGGTAGGTAGTATGTGGGTAGGTAGGTAGGTAGGTGGGTGGGTGGGTATGTAGGCATGTAGTACATGTATGTAAATAGGTGTGTGGGAAGGTAGATAAGTAGTACATCCATGTAGCTGGGTGGGTGGGTGGGCGGATAGGTAGGTAGGTAAGTAGGTAGGTAAGTAGGTAGGTAAATAGGTAGTTAATATGTAAATTGGTTATAGGTGGGTAAATAGGTAGGTATTACATTTGAGTAGGTGGGTGGGTAGGTAGGTAGGATGTAAAATTGAAGGTGGGAGGTAGGAAATAGGTATGTAATAGGCATAAGATGTCTCATTTGACTAAAGAACATTGGTCATTTTGATTAATGATGTTAATTTTTTATGTCAATTTGATTAGATGTCCCATTTGATTAAAATTCATTGGTCATTTTGATTAAGGTTGTCTAAATTGACTAAATGTACTAGTCAAATAAGTCACCCTAATCAAGTTGATTGGTCAATAAATACATGCTTCGAACCCTTAGTCAAAATGGACATGTCCATTAGTAAAAAAAAACCAATTAATCAACTTGAACCATTTGAAAACCCATGTTTTATAATAGTGGTAGTTATGTCAATTTTTTGCTTACTAAACAATAAGCCATGTTGAATAGCTATTTGTTGTTTCATAGCAAAAAATATTTGTTCCATCATGGTGGAAATATACTTTTGACTTTTCAATAGCTCATCATGACTAGATTTCAGTTTTTATGTTGTCTTTCGCATACTTTCATGACTAGTTTTCAATTCTTCAATTATCTTTTGTATCTCCTCATGATTGGTCTCCATCAGCTTTTGCATCTCCAATTGGTTGGCCTCCATAGTATCTAAACTTACTTCAAGCTCATTAATAAGCCCAATGTTTTTTGACTTGCCATCATTTGGCATACAACCATCCTATACTACAAACCAAATTACCACCCATTAAGCACAATATTAAATGGACCATGATATTATTCATGTAGGTAGTAAATAACCACCAAAAATGGAAATGACATCTGTCCTTAGCCACAAAAATAATTTGATGAACCAACTTTGATAAAAATGTGGCATCATAACAAAAAATTAACAAGCATTATCTAACCTCATCCCCAACATGTTCCACCTCAATTTTTTTCCATTTTTATACATTTTTTTCTTTTTCACACTTAGCTTGGATCTCAACCAAAATGGGGACCCTACCTGACTCAATTTCTTGTAATCCCATTCAAAATCCCAAGAAGCACCAAGGGAAAGGAAACAATTAGATTAAATGAGGTGAAATAACACAACACTTCATAAATAAACATGTCAATCTAATTAAAATTTTAAGCACACTTGATAGTCTAGGCCAAATATTACAAGGTCCAAATTCTTTAAGGAGTACCAAAATATTGTCACGTTGTCACCCTTTTTGTACTCTTTTACATAATCATATTTGACAATGTAAAGACACAAAATGGATGAATTGATGGAATCTAGAATTGTAATGGTCTAAAATATGGTACTTATAAGTAATTTGACACATTTTGATTCATTAATATTCACAAGGATCAAAATATAGGACAAAAAAGGACTTCATTAATGACTAGGTCATTTTTGTCCTTAGTGGTACACCTTAAAAAATTTGGACCCTCCAATCACATCTTCTACATTTTTCATTTACAACAAATTGTTTAATGTTCTAAAATTGCATATGATTTATACTCTAAAACATTCTATCAAACAACCAACAAAAAGACCCAAAAAAATCATTTTTGCCCCTCTTAATGCAATTTCACATGGTGAAACCAGAGGCAAGTTTGACAAGTCTACGTAATTCTAATGAAGAAAAGAGATTTAAAGAAAATTTGATGGACATGGAACCCTAGCATTTGGAATCTTCTAATTAGATTTACTAGTCTTTCTTCAAGCCCAATTTCACTTACACATCCAATACAACTAGTAGTCTTTTGCATGCCTCTTATTCTAATCATTTTGTTAGCACTTGCAACATTCTCCTCTAGGGCCAAAGCTTCTTTCAATTGGTTCCAATGTAATTTAGGACAATTCCAAGGTCTGTCCGTGCCTGCTTTAATTTTTTTTCTTAGGTAACCACGCCTACCTTTTAAAACAATGGCAACTTGGTCCTTCACATGCTTGTATGCAAGTGGGTAGTTGAGGTACTCAAACTGCTGATCCAAGGCATCTTTGATAGCCTCCATTTCTTCGATTGGTTGCCTACGTATATCATCAATTGCAGGATTTAACTTCAAGGCATAGCCTCGAAATGCAGTCAACCAACTTGTCCTGCCACCACCTACAGGCCTACCATCTGCATTGCAATGCATGGTTGGCACTACCTTAGAACCTAAAGTAACCAGCTCAATCCCTAACCTTTTCATTACTTTATCCATCTATCAACACTGAGTTTTTTTGTTCATTTGCCCTACTCCTAACCCATGATGACACCATCTCACTATCCAGTTGGGTTGAAGTGGCTCCACATGTACTTGATGTAGCACTAGCCCAACTATGTTTTCTGATTGTTGCAGTTGGGCCTATAGGCGTTGTGTGGATGCTACTTATAAAACCTACTTCTTGTGATAGGTGCCCAGATGTCCTTCTTACTGAAGCAAATGTTAGCCAATTATTTTTTATAATATGCGCATTAAAAAGGCTTACTGATTCATGTAATGGTGCCATTTCAAACCATCATAGTGACATTGGGGTGGGGTTTACTGATTGTTGTACTGGTGACCCTGTAGGCCAGACTCCATGCATCTGCTGCATGCTTGGAGGCACCATGTTTGTAGCAATAGGACCAAGTTGCCATCCAAGTGGTGGTGGTGGGGTTAGACCTGGTGTTTGAGTTGTAGTTTAAACCCTACCAAGTTGTTTATTGGTGTGGGATAATAATATCAGCAGGTTGTTGGCTTGTTGGGGGAGCTCCGTATTGATTAGGAATGGACCAACCGGGAGGTAGGGGCCAACCAGGAGGTAAGGACCAATTGGCCAGAGGCCATTGCCACACTTAGGGCCAAGATGTGAAAGTAGGGTTTTGGTTTGATGGAGCCATTGCAACAAGAACTGTTGGGTATTGAAGTTGACCTACCAAAAATCATATGTGAGAAATAAAACACAAATCAACCATTTCATGACTAAATAACACCCTAATTAAGCTTGAAATATATCCAATCTTGATTAATTATAAGGTTTACTAACATGGTTGAGGAATTACTACTACATAAGCAACACAGAAGGAACTAAGGAACTACTAGTGCATAGGTTAACCAGAAAGAATTGTAATGCTTTCTAGAACAATGAACTAATTTGCATTGAGGTGGTCGACTCAAGAGGTTGTGACATAGTTGTAGGTTTTGCAGCCGTGTCCATGGCTTGTGGTCCCTTAGTTGTCATCCCCTCATCAACAAAACAAGATGACTCTTGGTATGAAGGGGCAAAAGATCCGACAATTGGTTGTGTTTTTTTCTAGCACCAAATTGGATGTTCACATTTTCCAACATCTTATATTTAGCTACAATTTTGGCTTTGCACCCATCAAGATCACAAGCACTTGATTAGAACTAATGAGATTTTAAGTTATAATTCTAATTGAAGCATTGGCATTAACTAGTCATGTATATATAATACTTGATTAAATGATTTTCATCAAGCACAATAAGCCATACTCTTTGCACCTCATATCTTTAATTCCTTACTTTCACCTGGATAAACGTGTGGCTACTCATAAAACCTAACAGTAAGGAAAGCTTTAAAATTATGGCCAAGCTTTGAACAAAGTAGGAAGTGTAGGAAGTGGAGAGTTGATGATTGAAACTAAAAATGAAGACACAAAAATGTTGGTTGGTGTAAATGCATATCATAGATCTCAATGTAGTATTCCTTAAGCAATTTAACCTTTTTAAATTTGTTTGAACTTCAAGGTTAGTGAACAAACTCTATAGTTTGCACCTTTAAAAACCTTAATGTATTCAACATTTTTTTGTTGCTTTGGAATCTGAAATCATATATTGCCAACCATACACTAAAAAACCATAGACTATACAGTTCAAAAGTTTAAATGTAATGAGTACTTGTTTGTGGTGTTGTTCCTTACGGGTATTTGCAAACTAAAGTGGTTCAGTTTTGACCAAGAATTGAGTCCATAGTAGTATTTTTCAAAAAGGTGAGTGACTATCCAAGAAAGGAAAGCCATTGGATTTTTCTGGTTCAAATCAATTTAGGTCGTTCTTTTATGGTGCAAGCTAGGCAAGTAGGCTAAAATGTGTTGCAGGGAATAGGTGGGGTAGGCACCTATTACTGATGTGAGGCAAGCTTTTCAAATTTCGTAAGTGTCTCAATTGAACTAGCAATCATGATGATTATCAACATTGTTTTCATTTAGGATGTTAGTCTGTATGATTCGTTTTAGGTCACACCAATTTTTTGTTTTGTAATTCGAGGTTTACTAGCTTGGAAATGATGGCATGGTAGGGCCCACCTTCAAGTAATTGCAAATCTCATAGCTCAAGAAAAATGAAGTAGGAGGGTGAAGCACATTTGAAAGGTCAAAGGTTGGGTTTTGTTGCTCCCTTGTATGCTCCTATACCTATGCTTGGAGATGGTGGTCCAATTTCCAAAAAGGAATTTGCAGAGAAATACAAGTTTTGTTGTGAAGGTTTGAGCCCAAAGCATGTAAAAAAAGTGCCAAGAGACACTTCTTTGGAAAAAAAATAGCAAGTTTTTTGGTCCTATTGTGAACAACAATGGTTACAACTATGAGTTCATAAAAGACCCTTTGTTTATTGAAGAAATAGAAACATTGTGGATGGTGGTACACCAAAAGTCGTGTATGCTAACACCACAATTGATATCATTAGGAATGGCTAGAGGGTTGGCGAGCGAGAAGATAGGGAAAAAAACAAACTAGGTTATGTATGCGGAATGGACAAATAGTGAGCAACAATGCCAAAAGGCAAGGACGTCAATACAAATGCTAGATGTGCTAAACTTTAATGAAGAAGGTGATGATGGGCGACATGCATAAAAGATGCATATACAAGTAGCTCTAGAATGCATAGGTTTGTTTCACCTTCACCCTCAAGTTTTCTTTTTTTTTGCAAACTCAATGATTGTTAACTAGTGTCAACCGAAAGCTTGAACTTGATAGTAACCTAATCCACTTAAAGCAAATTTTAGTTTTTAATGATCACCTTCTTGCACAATGTGTTGTAACCCCCCTTGGCAACTTTGGAGTTTTTACATTATTAAATTAGTGCAAAAAAATTGACAGCCACCAAGTTTTTGTGTTTTTTTCAAAACCATGTGCCAATGATGCATTCCTTTCAACTTCATAATCCAAATGCAACAAAGGACGTAGTTTTGGAATGTTCTAAGTTTCTGTTCTAGTAGACTTGAATATGGTACAAATTTGAAGTCTTAGAACTCAGTCTTAATTTGTTGCATAATCATTTGTTGCTTTCATTGTTTGAGTGTAACATTTTGCATAAAGTTATTTCTAGGGTTTTCTTCTTTGAATTGTATATATGATGGCAAGTGTTGTCATTGAACAGCTAGAATGTTACATTACAATGATAGAAGCTCAATTGAAAGTTGTAGAAGAGAGCCCATCCATTGCCAAATCAAAGAAAGATGTAGGTGTTATGGTTGTAGTTAAGACATGTAATTAGATGGAGGATCGTAACAATCATTTTTGTGAAGCAAAAGAAGCCCTTCAAACCCTAATTATGAAGTTAGAAAGTAGTAATGCTGAGGAAAAAGAAGACCTGCAATAGCAAATCAACACACAAAAAAGGGTTGTCATTATATTCAAAAGTCTTGTAGAAACAAGGGTTTCTGCTTATGAAAAATTGAGTAAGGTTTCAAATTGTGTAGGGGGTGTTTTGTATGCCTTGGAAGGGAAACTAGTTGTTTCCCAACAAAATGATAGTGCTACACAATCCCTCCTTAATAAGGTCCATAAAGGGTTGGTCACTTCTTGCATTCCACTTCCATCACCTAATGAAGCAATGAACCAACTTGCTTATGGGTTGAACATTATTGTTTTTGTGGATTGGGTTTCAAGCCTTTGTGGGTAGGACAAATTACTTCTTGTAAACATGTTTACCACAATTTGTGTGCATCTATTCACTTTAGCGAATCCACAAAATGTATTGATGCTTTGTGTGGAGAAGAAATGCATGAGGGTTGGTGAAATTTTACAGGAATCATTGAGCTTGGGAATGGAGCAATGTTGGAGCCTTGCAAACAATGTGCCATAAAGAAGACATGGCGAAACACTAGGTAAGTACACATCAAACTTGGCAAATTTTGTTGTTGTTACTTATGGTTAAAACACATTGTTTTCTGTACTCTTGAGTTAGTTGGAAAAATGAACCTTGGAACTTGACAATGGAAAGAATTGTCCATGTTTAGTTCTATCCTACGAGAGGAATGAAGTTCATAGTCACATAGAAATCTTTGATGTCAATCTGAATGTACATGAAAGTTGTAGAAATCCTATGTTTTTACATTGGCTTCACCTAAGTTACTTGAAAATGTTCCATTCATAGTGTTATATATCCCATAGCAGTCCAATTGCCATTAAAAAATTTCCTCTTCTGATTCTTGGGTGGGTAAGCATCCATACATTTTCTTAACTTGGAAATTTTATGTATGGAAAAATAAGTTATGTACACTAATGTGACTTATATGGTGCTTGGAATACTTTGTGGTCCAATTCACCAATTTGTGGTCCACCAAAACAAGGTAAAATTTGTGCTTTGGATCTTCATAGAATTGGAGGAAAGGGCTTATAGAAAGTAAATTCATCATCTTTTGCAAATGACTGCTATTGTTAAATGAGTGACGTGATTTAGTCACTGTGTAAGTAGAAGGAGAAATGGGTAATAGTTAGAACTTAAAAAGGGAGGTAAAGTGTTCAGAAATGCAACTAATCATGTAGTGGATGCGGAGCCAGCCTGGGTCATAACTAGCCACTTGGGTGGCAATTTGAAGGTAGCAACTTGGAACACTAAGATTTTGGTTACCGAAGGTGAACTCCAATGCAAAGGTGGATTGTGTCAAACTTGTGAGGCTTTAGAAGTCTCCATTTGCTTTGGCAGGCTGTATATAGAGCTTCTCCAGAGATGCCCACTATATGACCTGCAAAAATATTTCTCATATCCATGTTTTTGTTATTCACATTTTTCCAACCCCACCCATAAAACTAAAAGAGGGACTGCAAATTGGTGTAAAAATCCCAAAAATTTAGCTGACATATCTACCACCAACTGCCTGGTCAGCTAAGTTTTCCAATTTTTTACAAAATGTGGATTCTTGGGCCACAGTGAACGAGCACCCACCAGTACACCATCCACTGGATGCCCCTTATTACTCCCTTATGGATGAACCTCGACTGAGTTAATATTTGGTTTCACCTTACTAACCAATTCTGTAGGAAATAGGTCTCATATATAGGTAGAAAGGTAAGAAAATAGGTAACTAACAGAGAAGTAGACAGTTTATACATAGGTAAGGGGCTGTTTTTATTACCTACCTACTAACAACCTACTTGTGGGTTGTTAGTAGGTAGGTAGTAACTAAAAAAACAACTGAGCCAACAGAAAACTGTTTCCCAACAACTTGCCATCCATCCTTCATGATGCACTGATGGGTGCTCGTACACTGTGGCCAGATTCTTGCAGAGGTGAACTCTCTGAATTCAGATGTGTAGCTACCCTAGTACCTGGCCAGGTTCAGCAACAACTAGGAAGGTGCTTAATAATTATTATTTTGCATCATCTAAGGTGCGCAGTAAAAATAATAATATTTCACAATTAGGCATTATACTAAATAATGAAGCCTAGTGTGCTTGAGAATTTCTTTCAGATTATTGGGATGGCAGATGGGTAATTTTCAAAAGTTTTGGCAATTCCAAAAAGTAATTAATTTAATGCCTAACCGTGCTAGGTATGAGAATACTGGGCAGCAGAGAGTGTCTCTGAATCATTTGCAGAATGAAATTGACTTTGAACTACAAAGTTTTGTAGCCTCAATTCGTTGGAAATCTTATTGCATTGGCACTTGAAGTCGGTGGGCTTCATCAAATAACTATCTCAGTCATGACTTTGCTTCATCAGCTTTGTGCTGGGGGAGCCATGCTGTGTCACATTCGCATGTAAAAGTGAATCAGTGCTCATGTTCATGCATACACACTTCATGAGACAATCCCAATTGTGCATGGTAAGTGTTAATTAACATATAAAGTATCACTTAAATGGAGCTGTAAAGCTACTTTTGGTTTCCACTATCTCACTGATCTCAACGCAAAACGATCTCACATTGTGCGGCTCATCCAGACACACTTTGGGTGAAGTTCTTCTGGTCATCAGAGGGGATCCCAGAAAAATTTGTCACTACCTACTTGGGAAAATCAAGAGCAAGGACTAGGTCATGCACATGGGTGCCATAATCCAAGGCTTGGACACAAAGCCTTAACATCAAACGTTTTAATTACATTAATCAAATTACAGTTCCATGCTTCCAAAACTAATATGTGAGCAATGCATGGATATAATACTATGTTAAAGGGCCAGCTTCAACTACATATTGTTGTCTATTGAATAGTTAATTAATTGTAAAGATTTCATATTTTTAAATGGAATATCATCATAATTATCATAGCCTACACTTTGAATAATTTCATTACTCATATCACAATATTATAGTAGATGATGGAAAAATATTTAATTTCAAAATTTAAAAAAAAACGATTTTTTAAAAATAAAAATTATTCGTTTTGTGAACTTGGAAACTGACCCTAGTACGCTGTCGAAGCCGCAAGGTACTTAGAGTAATAATGTGCCTATATGGTATATTTGTTGGTTCTTGTCATTTAGATATTATCCACCACCCGAAGCCAGAAAGGATTTCTGGTCTTAGTAGGTACTCACCCTCTTAGGAAGTGTATTATTAGCCCAAGCAAAAATTGTGACAAACAATTTTAGGGTTAAAAATTTCATGTAGCCAATGAGAAAGCTCAAGGTGCACTTAGGAGGGCCCAATTTTTTTCTTGAGGGGAAGGGGGTGGTTAGATTCTAGAATTTTTTTGGACTTTAATGTTCTACCATGTTCTCAAACTGTTCCCAAAAGGTTCTCAATTATTCCCAATCACGCTTTCAATGTATTCCTCAATGTGTTCCCAATAGCACCACACTTTATCCCTGCCCAAGTTTTCACCCTTGTAAACTATATAGCTCGACCAAAGGCAGGCTACATAATTTCTTATTTTGGGAAGGTTCATAGTGTAAGTATTTATTTTGCTTTGTGACCAATTAAAGAGGACCATAACCACCACAAACAAACAAACCAACCAACCAACCAACTAACCAACCAACCCAAAAAGAAAAAACTTTGAAAATGCACCCCCACAACTACTAAATAGTATCATGGACAATCTGTACCAGTGCTGGGCAGTTATTTGAATTTTCAAAGACCTGCCAGTCCTGGATATTTCAAAAATATTAGAACTTGCGGTTTTCATGAAAAAAAACAGTTCTTTTTTCTGGCTGGTTACTTGTTTAATTGTTTTAATTTTTTGAGAACCGTGGTTATAAACCAAAATGGGGTGTTTGATTTTTGGAGAGCCATGATTATGATTCCTGAGGACCACCCTGATACCCTCTGGTTATCTGTTATTCTTTCTACTAACCGCCCAACACTGATAGGTACCCACCAGGGCTTTTTTGATGAAACCCTGGCAAGCACCCAGCCAGCACCCAGCCAGCACCCAGCCAGGGGAAAGGAAACCAGAAGATTAAAACCCCAAAGTGGGTCACAAAGGGGCAAACCAGAGCCCCTTAAGTTCCAGAGCACACCCCCACCAGTTGCAAGAAGCATATCAGAGAAGGAAAGAGAAGGGAAACCTGAAAAAGCAATAAGCCTAGAACAACCCCCCTTGCCTGCAAGTTTTTTGGATGCAAAGCTTTACCAAAATGTGAGAAATAAAATAATTTGAAAATGGAATATTCTGTCACATTTTCCTCATTTTTTCTTTAAAAATGATCAAATTTCGAAAAAAAATTCGGAGAATTTTCATCACATTTGGACTTTTGAATTTAGTTTGGTAGCATTTTTTTAACTACTTTTTTCACTATTTAGGACATGATTTAGATAGGTTCTGAAAACCTGTAGCCATTGGATGCTAAAATCGCTCTGGGGATGCTAGCCAACATTGATTGATGCAACATCAAAAAATTGAAATATATATATCATTAGTACCCACACAAAACCTTGAAAATTGTTGTGTTGATTGGACCATTGCCGTGAGGCCTATTAGTGGCCATATTAAGCCCAAAAGGGATATTTAATAATATTTTGAAGTAAGTTAAATAGATTTCGGGATTTTGCCATGGTACCAATGTGAGTGTCGGTTCACCAAAGGCGAAGGAAGGAAGTGAGGTTGCTGTGTCAAAGTCATCATCGATGGATTCTAGGGCACAAGTTGGGTCTGAAGTATCCTCCTAGCTGATTATGAAAAAGGATGGGTGAGGAGGCTTTGGTTTCATTAGGCATCACAGTTGAATAGCAAGTTCGTTGTTGGTGGGTGTTAGCAGAACAATCACTTAAGTTCAAAGATTTCATTTCGACAAATAAATAAAATGTTTCAGAATAATATTTCAAAAGATGCTTCATTTTCCTTCACAAATTTTTTTTTTCCTGAAAGACTTTTGTTTTAATTTTTGAAATGTCAGCATGTGTAAAAAGAATAGAATTTTTCAACTAGGCTACATACATGCATTTGACAAACTGAAAGTGGGTGAGGCAAAATAATAAGAGAGAAATAAAGGAAAACATGCATGTTCCAGAGCGAGTCGTCCAACTGCTGAGTCATTGAAGCGCAATTTTCTCGAACCGTCAGTTTGGTACCAACAGCCCTGCTTTGCGCAGTCGCCATCTACGCGCAATCGCCATCTACGCGCAGTTGCCATCAACCTAGCAGCTACCCTAACCCCAGAAGCCCAACAAATAGCCATTTTCCCCGTTCCACTTTTCCAAGTCTTTCCAAACACACGACAACAGCATTTGCAAACACTCTCACTCTCTCTCTCTTTCACACACACTCTCTCTATCTCTCACACGCACTCTCTCTCTCACTCTCACACACTTTTTTCTCTCTCAATCAACACAGGTGATCTTCTTCACGTTCTTCTTCATCTGCTTACAGTAGCCTAGTCGTTGTGTCATTGTGTTTTGTTGTTGTTGTTGTTGTTGGTATGTAGATCGATATCAAGCTGGTGTTCAGCTGCTCGAGTTACATACATACATACATATATACATGCCTACATTTTCCTCCTAATATTGCAAAACATATCGTTCACGTTTTGTAAAGCTTTCGAGTAGTAGGTGTTTTCTCGTTATCTATCTAGTTGCAAATAATATTGGCATCTTCAGTATTTTTCTTTTGCTCGCGGAGAGGAGAAACAGGAGCATATTTTTGCGAATATTAATGCAATGGTGGAGCTAATGGGAAGTCAGAGCTAGAGAGATCTGACTTAGAGTTAGTTAGTTAGTTTTTTTTGTTAATAATTTTTTCTGGGGTTGGGGAGTGATTTCTGCAGATCAATTGTCAGCTCGTTTCTGCAGTGGCAATGGGATCAATACATCACGATGTTGAGCCATTGCACCCAATGAAGGAATGGACGCTGGGACGATACATAGCTCGGCGATTGGTGGAAATCGGCGTGAATGACATCTTCGGAGTCCCAGGCGACTTCAACCTCCTTCTTCTGGACCAGCTACTGGCAGACCCTGATCTTGAGTTACGAGGGTGCTGTAATGAGCTCAATGCAGGCTACGCTGCTGATGGCTATGCTAGATGCCGTGGAGTGGGGGCATGTGCCGTCACGTTTACAGTCGGGGGTTTGAGCATCATCAATGCCATTGCCGGTGCTTACAGCGGCAATCTGCCAGTCATCTGCCTCGTGGGTGCTCCAAACTCAAATGATTATGGAACCAACCACATTCTCCATCACACTTTAGGAGAACCGGATTTCAGTCAAGAATATCGCTGCTTCAAGGAAGTCACATGTGCTCAGGTAAACCCTAACCATGAGCTTCCTCAACACGCCCTTTTCTCTATCTGCATGGCATGTCAGGCCTCTCTCTCTCTCTCTCTCTCATTGAACACATTTTGGGGCACCATGACCTCTGCAATTCTTTGTTTTGGAATCCTGGAGTTACAATACAAATAAAAAAGTTGGAGACTTCTCTTCTAACTGAGGCATGATAAAACATGATGAGATCATCACAATGGGAGATCATCAAACTCGATTCAGAAACAATTTTCCTGGTGGTTTTCAACTTGAGGAATCATGACCTGAATCTATGCCTAGTACACTAAATTATGATGACATTCAATTCTTGCTGATTTCTGGCAACATGTATTGATCATCAAGCATTGAGTCCCTGCACTTGTAGATGTCGATCTTCCAATTTCTTCAGATGTGTGCTGATTTGCAAACAATTCTGGACCTTCCTTACTGCAGGTGGTCATTCAAAATCTGGATGATGCACAGGAGCTCATTGACAGAGCCATCTCAGCAGCTCTCTTCCAGAGCAAGCCAGTCTATATTAGTGTTTGTTGCAATCTTGCAAACGTATCACACCCATCTTTTAGCCATGACCCTATCCCATTTACTGTCACCCAGGGTCCTAACTTCAAAAGGTCTGCTCTTCTCCCTTTTTGTGATTCAGCTCTTCATCACTTTCTGCTTGTTCTCTTACTGCAGACCTGACCCATGGTGTCTTGCATAGTGACAGTATTCACAACTAGTTGTTCCTCCTTGGTTTTGAAAATGTTGTAGTAGAGATCAACATGTGATGGATAATTTCTGCAAATTATCAGCAGAAATGAACTTATGGATGGAGCCTCTAGGCATGAATCACAGGATAGACTGTGAACTGTTAAGTATATTTCCTTCAATATCCAGCTGTACAATTACAAACATAGAGGTACAGTAGTTCATCTCAGTAGTTCACCTTCAAAGTAAGCTGTCCAACTATTATGAATGGCTTCTGTCTCTATGCAGGATTGAGTGGCATACTGCTTTGTGGTTCTAGGTCTAATCTCCAAACAAAAATGTGCAGGAACTATGGAATTGGTAACACGAAGAGCAATAAAGACAGCCTGGAAGCTGCAGTGGAGGCAGCAGCCACAGTTTTGAATGCAGCTGTAAAGCCAGTTCTTGTAGCTGGGTCAAAAATGCGGGTAGCCAAAGCAGCCCCTGCTTTTCAGCAGCTTGCTGATGTGTGTGGTTATGCAGTTGCTATTATGCCAGATGCTAAGGGCCAGATTAGTGAAGAGCACCCACAATTCATTGGAACATATTGGGGATGTGTCAGCTCTTCATGCACATCAGAAATTGTTGAGTCCGCTGATTGCTATCTTTTTGCTGGACCAGTTTTCAATGATTACAGGTATTGTGTTGCCGCCTTCCAGTTATAGTTCTTTTATTTTCCCAGAGCTGTTCCCCTTATTATTTCCAAAGTTCCACAACTTCCTAAACATACTCTGTGAGCTCCTGAATTCTCTGATGAAAATGAAACAGCTGGAGAGTCAAATGCATTTGGCTGAAGAAGATTGTTGAAGAGTCTTGGAATCTAATAGTCCCTCATATGCATCTTCAAGTAGCTGGATTTTCTTTAGGGGTAGACACAATTTCTTAGTCAAGAAGAAATGATCCCTTGAGACAACATCACCCTGCAATGTTTACAAACCTACTAGAAACTATAACCATGCTTTAAAACTAGCTCAAATACTTGCTTGTACAAATGTTTCCTGGTAGTAAGAGAACTTCAAAGTGGCTGTGAATGTTGAAGTAAAAATTAAAATATGTCAAGCTATCTTGATGACAAATTTAAATCTCATTGTTTTGGTTTCAGCTCGGTGGGGTATTCACTCTTATGGAGTAAAGCAAAATGCATCACAGTGCAACCAGATCGAGTGACAATCGGCGAGACTGCATCATTTGGGTGCATCCTAATGAAGGACTTTCTTGAGGCATTGGCACACAGGGTAGAAAAGAACACAGCATCATTGGACAATTTTAAGCGCATGCATGTTCCATCTGGCATCCCTCTCAAGCAGAAAGAAGGGGAGCCCATTAAAGTCCTGACTCTCTTCAAGCATATTCAGGTTGTTATTGTCACTTCTGCAGACATGCTGGTCAAATTTATAGATGGTTACACTTATGATATTCCAGGGCCAAAGAACCTGTTCCAATTTCTCTTTTCTCAGAATACTTTTATGGAGCAAGTTTAAGTTTATTCGGGCTGACAGGGTGAGCAACTTTTGCAGGCAATGTTGACATCAGAGAATGTGGTTATCTCAGAGACAGGAGACTCATGGTTCAATTGTCAAAAGCTACGGTTGCCTCAGGGATGTGGGTATGAATTCCAAATGCAGTATGGATCAATTGGGTGGTCAGTTGGTGCCACTCTGGGCTATGCTCAAGCTGCTGGCAAGGGAAAGCGGGTTATTTCTTGTATTGGGGATGGAAGCTTCCAGGTAAGCTAGGCTTACTATCAGATCCTCTGAATCTGCTCTAGATTGCATTTATCTCAGGTTTTTCCTTCTTGTGCTCCAAGTAATGTCCTAGACTTTCTCCTAAGATCAGCAGCTGTGCCTGGAATGCATGAAGGTATGGAATCCCTGATTGCTCATGGTGGGCACATGGCTGTCAGGTAACGGCACAAGAGGTTTCAACAATGATCAGATATGGGCAGCAGTCAATCATTTTTCTGCTCAACAATGGGGGCTATACAATCGAGGTTGAGATTCATGATGGTCCATACAATATCATCAAGAACTGGAATTATACAGGACTGGTTGAAGCTCTTCATAATGGGGAAGGCAAAGTATGGACTTGCAAGGTATGCACCTAGGTGTTTTGAGTTTTACAAGTCAGGAAATCACAACATAAAAACTTCATGTGGATTTGTACACCAAGATCTTAACCTTTTTTATGTGAATCTCCAGGACACCTGGTTCTTTTTGCAGCTTTTGGTTAACTAGAAGTATTGTGGCTGTTTCTACAGGTGAGGACAGAGGAGGATCTGGTAGCAGCTATATCAACAGCAGAAAAACAGAAGGACAGTCTATGCTTCATTGAGGTTATCCTCTACAAACATGACACCAGCAAGGAGCTCCTTGAATGGGGATCACGGGTAGCTGCAGCCAATAGCCGGCCACCTAATCCGCAATGAATTCTCTTCTGTTTGTCTGCACCCTCTGAATGGCAATCTTCATCTGAGAAGATACTGTCCATGGGAGCATCAAACACTGCAGGTTACAAAATTTCAAAGAACTATAGGGATTGCTGGGCAAGTCAAGTTACTCTGCCATATAACTCTCCTTACCCTACGTCAGTTTGTGAAATTTCAATTCTAATCCCACAAGGTCTCTCTCCTAATGAAGGCAGCCTCCTTACTATTGAGGCAGCCTCTTAACACCTATTCTTTTATTTTGTAGAAACTGTGTCTCAGCAGAGGCTTGGCTTTTGGTTTCATCATGCCTGGTTCTAAATCTGTTTTCACAAAGTGTGGACATTTTGTCAGATATATGATAATGCTATTAACATGATAATGGCCATCAAGGCTGTCAACTGATGCACTAAATTTTGCTGGAGGAACTATTGATTGACCTGAGTGAATGTTTAGCAGAAAATGATCCATCTTGGTAGGGCATAGCCAACAATAACTTAGCAGATCTCTTAAGTGCCATAGCTTAAAAGAGTTTGCACCATAGGTGCTTAAAAAAAGATTTGTCCGAACTGCAATGTAAATTTATTTATATATTTTATGTTTAATGTTGACCTAATATTTAAACCCATATTGAACCCCCAATGAGCAATTTCATCCCCTATTTTTGGCACTTTACCAATAACTCAAATATACATATAGCAACTTCTGTGTAATTGACTTCGACCACACTGAGATAGAGAGTACAATTTTGGAAATCCATTAAGATTGTAGTTGCACTTCCAATGACAAGCAATTTTTCCTCATAGCCTGCAAAATGTGATGCATGAAAGTAAGTAACAGAGAGAAGTGACAGCAATTATTTGGACAGTCAAAATTGTTCACATGACAAAAAATTACCTGATTAATAATGTGAATATCTCCTTGTGTGCCCTTTAGCTTTGATAGCAATATTGATGAATTTTGGGCCTACAAGAGGGTGTGAAATGTTCAACCAATCTTTGGAAGCTAAGAAACTGGAAAATTTTGGAGACCACTACCCTGACTCTCTAATTCTGTTTAATCAGCTGAGGTGAACCCTTTTTGTGCATCTGAAAAAACTACTATTGAAAGCTAGAAGCTGGTCAAGCCATGAAAATGGACTTAAAATTCTAGCAAGCAAAAGGAACACTCAGACTGCAAATCAGGATATGGAAATGTACCTAGGCAACAAATGTTGTGCACAGCCTATGTGATGTAGACTGGAAGCCTCTGGTCAAGCTCAGTGACCCAAGCTTCCAAGTCCACTAGGCAAGAGCTTTTAGTCTCTCTCCTCTGTCTGTGTTCCAGGCACTTTCAATACTTCTACCTACTTTTTGGCAACCACCAGCTATTACATTATTATTCCATCAATCCAGACCACAACTACAGGCCATTTCCACTTTGAAATCATACAAGTGTTCATATATTATCCAAGACTAGCAGCTTCCCCTGTACTGCACGACCTTTTGGAAGTGCTCTAACAAATCAGCTGCTATGAGGATTGTCACCACTTTGCAAAGCCATTTCATGGGTGCATCAAAGAAAAGCAAGGAAAAAAAATCAACAAATGGAAGACCCAAAAGAAATCAAACTGTACGACAGAAGATCATTGCAGTTTTGATCTTCCTCCCTGCTTCAACCCTCTTCTCCCATTGTATTGTTTCTTTCTTTTTTGAATTTCCAGCATCCTTCAATTGGCCTCCCATGCCACCTGCTTTTCAATAGCTTATGAACACTTTCCAATTCTGCTTGTACCCCTCTTGCCTTATCTTGCCATTACCACAGCTCCAGCAGTGCTCAGTATGTGATCCTGCAAATTAAAGTTGGATGATGAAAAGTCAAAACATGCCTATTTGGCTCAGCAAAATGGTTTTGGCCCAGCATTTCAGCATAATTTGCTGAGGGTGGTGACATGTACAGCAAAGCAAAACATCTGGCAAAGAAGATTAATGAATATGATCTGGCCGTTGATCCCTGTTTTTGATCGGTCACTCATAATGATTGGTCCAAGCAGGTTGCTAGTAGTCATCTCCCACCTATTTTTGCAATTCCAGTTTTCATTTTATGGGGAGGTTGGAAAAATGTAGATAATGGAACTTGGATGTGAAATGTTTTTGCAGGGTCACAGACTGAGCATTGCTGGACCTGCTCTTAGTGAATCCACCATTCACCCATCCTCACCCAGTCACTCCTACATCTTGCAGGAATTCAAGATAAACCTTCAAGACTAGCTAAAGAGGCATCTACATCTCATGCACAAAACACAAATACAATAACATTGTGTCAGGACATTCAACAGGAATTGTTTGTTTTGTTTGTCTGGTGGGATGCTCAACAGGCTTTGAGCAGCTGCTTCACAAAAAAGATGTTAACTACAATCAACCTTTTGGTAGAGTTCAGGACCATGTGATTGATCAACTAAAACATTTGTCGTACAGATTTAAGATTGGTATTGTGTGAAGGTTCTCTCTCACCCTGCAGTCTTCAAAGAGTCCAACTTCTTTTAGCTTACAGCACCACTCTAAAGTAGAACTAATTCTGATGTGAGAAAGTCAACACAAATTGAGATCCTTAATTGGATCCCCTCACAAATATTATCTGCTTCTGAAGACAAATTTGTTCTTGGTTTGGAAGGGGAAAAGCTCAATATCAGAGTGCAGCATTGAAACTAACCTTTTGAAACTCTATGGTGGTCACACATGTCCATTCTTTTCATTTTATAAGCTAAGACAGCTCAATCCTTAGATGCATTAAGCAACCACAACATTTGTTTGAGGATCACAGCAAAGACACAAAAAAATAGACACATTTCTATTAGTATTTAGATATCATTGTTCAGGCAATCCAGATTAAAGAAATTGATGAAACCTGACACTGATGAAAACTCTTGCAAAAATATTTCAGTAAGTCTGACCATCAAAGGAAGTAGATGGGGCAGTGCATTTCCATTCTTATGGATATGGCACTCCTCTTCAAAAAAAACAGCAACAGAGACACTGAAGAACTCTTTGGAGCTTCAAAGCTCGTTAACCAACCTGGACCAAATGTTCATAACATCAATTTTTTGTCAGAAGACACAAGGAAAAATAAAGAAAAAGGAGAAGTTCAAGACGATATGCAGTAAGGCTTTGAAGTGTACAGTCTCCTTGGATTAGCAAAAGGTATCATATGATGTTTTGCAGATCTGACTCTCTCACAACCTCCAAAGGATTGCCCTGAGTCATTAAGAGCCCCTACAACTTTGTGTCCTTCAGTGATTCCTGTTAACACCATGCACACTGGTAGCTGATTCCCTTAATTCTAGACTTGAAACAAATGAGACCAGGAAAGAAGAAGGTGGAGACATAGGAGCAGAATGTATTAAGCAACATCCAACTTGGCCTGGTGGAAAGGCAGTCTTAGACTAATAGAGGTGCTGGACAATTTTCTTTGTGTGCAAGAGGAGGTTGTCCGAGTAATTGCAAGTGAACATATGTTGCAAAATTAGTCAAATGTCACAGTCCCCTCTCTAATTGTGTCTGCTCGCAATAAAACTTGCACAATTGCTGTACATATGTGAACTTCTAACGATAGCACTAGCAAGGAACTAGAGTGTCTTTTGGGTGTGATCACACTAAAAGGAATCAAAAACCACGTTAGATCCCAATGAAAACTATCAAATTTTATACATATATTTATGCATTATCATGTGAAAATCATGGTAGTTGTGAGAAGGTAAGGAATGAATTCAAATTTATATTTTATTTTATTATATTTCAAAGTTTTTTTTTTATTAAAGGATTTCTGAACTTGAACACTAGTTACATCAAATAAGGACAATATTCCAAAGGACCAAGCTAAAGACTCTTTTAATAAAGAATTGAAATGATAATAACTCACAACCCACAGTAAAACAGCAGTCATAATGTAAGAAAAACATAATTTTTTAATTTTTAAAATTCAAACTAGACTATTTCAAACCTTAAGAATTTCAAAAAAATTTATCACATGTAAATGGGGTGTAATGTGCATAACATACAACAAAGTTGTAACCCATAATACAAAAAACATAACTCTAAAATATTGACATACTTTAATATGACTTTAAATCATTTTTCAAAATGAAATAAAAAATCTGCAATTTTTTTTCATTTCACATATATTAACTATAACATAATATATGATGTATTCAGGCAACTCTAGGCATATTTAATATCAAATTGTAAAAAAAATGATTCAAAAGTTATTTTCTATGAAAAAATAAAAATTATTCCAAAAGGACTTATGATCCTTAGATTTAATAATGTGAATGGCTCCTTTTAATGTGATTGGACCCCTTTGTGAGGATGATATATATTCAAACTAAAATCACCATATTGATAGAGAAGTGTGAGCAATGAAAAGCAACATTACCATCATTTCAACAAGTGTAGTAGTAATGATCTTGTGAGATCAAATTTTCCTTTCCCATCTTGGAAGCATTTACAATGAAACCCCTACCTATTCACATGTTTTTCATGGTTGTTCATCATATACAAGGTAATTATATTTGTTATTGTTATTTTAGGTGAGCCATTGTCTTAGAATAGTAAGGATCTATGACCATGTTTAAAGGTTGATGGTTGGAAAAAATTAAAAGCTTATTTCATTCTTGAATTTTAGCTCTAAATAGATCATGTTATGCTTGCATTTGGTGAAAGGAAAGCCTCAGCTTCTTTTGCCAACATAAAACGTAATATCCTATTGGTCCTTTCTACTAGGCCATTAGTGTTAGGCTTATACATAATGGTAAACCTATGTTTCATTGTAAGGCGTGTTAACATGTTTTCCATAACCTCATTCAAAAACTAAGGACAATTATCAGAAACAATTTCAAGTGGTGTCCCAAATCAAGTAAAGATTCATTCATATAGAAATTGTGCTAATTCTTGTTTCACTGAGGACTTCAAAACATGTATTTTTGCAAACTTTGTGAGGTAATTTGTGACAATCACAATGAATCGATGCCCTCTTTTAATTATTGGCAATGGTCCCATTAAATTAATTCCCCATTTTTCAAAAGATCCTAAACACCTTTTCGTTTAACCTATGGGGTGGAGTTGTTTTTACTCATTGCACTATATTAATTACTTATTTCACATATTAATTTATGTGAAAGTCATGGGGAACCATGTGTTTAGTTTCCTTTTGAATATTTTATGTGAAATCACATGGGGAGCCATGTGATTTATAAACTTTAGGAAATTTCATGTTTAATTTCCTTTTGGATAGTATATAAGGGGGTGTTTGTGACCTTTGGAAACACTTTCACTTGATGTAAAGTTGTTGTCTGAATGCAAAGTTTGAGGGAATATAATCGTGAAGGGATTCGAATTTTGGTTCTGAATGGTTTTGGTGTTGTTTATGTTTAGTTCATGGTAGAAGAATGGTGTGGCATAGTAGTTATGCATAGACAATAGAAGGGTGAGAAAATATTTATGCAACCAAAAACATAGATTTCCATAATTATGTAATAAACATACATAGTTTCGGTCCTAAACTCGTTCATGTTCTACATACACACTTTCCAAACAAATGAATGATATTGATATGAACTTAGTTATTTGAAAATTTGAGTGCAATATGTGAGTAGATTTTTGAACTCTTGTGTTGAAGTTGCAATCTCCAACCTTTGATATTGTTGTAATGGTTGGTGTTGTGTCTTTTTCAATGTTTGCTTTCATTTTTTTATATATTTTAATCACTTAGGGCTTCCAAGAGGCTTTTGTTTCTAGATCTATGGGGTGGATTTGTTCTCATTTTGTCATAATCCAAGGTCAACTTGCACATTGAGAAAAACATATTCAAAAAATCAATTCATTTTTTAGAGTTGGAATTCTTATGCCTTTTGTGATCAATAGCAATCCATATTGTAGCTTGCATTGGAAATGACAATTTTAATGCCTTGGTGTCATAATTTCAAAAACATTGCTTCAATATTCAAAGGTGTATTTAATGATGAAACCAAACCTCAAGTAATGTGTGTGTGTATATATATATATATATATATATGGAACATTGTCATGTTTTGGTCTCTTTGACATGGAATTCAAAAACTTGTATGTTGTCATGATTTGATGCAATATCACACAAGCAAAAGATTTCAATTAGCTTTTAGTGGTGTGTTAAAATATTGAATTAAATGGGTGGATATCATGTTCTTATCATGTTTTCTAATTGTTTAATGATTTCAAGTTCTTACCAAAGCCTTTTGGATTTTGGCAAATTGATTAGTGTGTAGTACATTAATATTGAATGATGCATCATTTGAAGCCAAAGAGACAACAAAAGACAAGGTTTGGATGAATTTGACATCATATATAAGATCAAACATTGTGGGTGGTTATGAGTTGAAAGCTTCAAGTTGTTTTTGGTTTGATTGGGAGTTATTAGGTTGTAATTTTACTAACACTTAACTTTTTATTTCACAATTTAAAAGAAAGCTACAAGTAGGGTTTAACAATGTTTTGCAAAATTTTAGTTAGGACTTTGGAACATTTAATTATGCATGAATGGCAAATATAACTGCCTTGCATATAGTAGTTTGTTGGTGATGGGGTATATTAAGAAAATAATATGTGCCATTTAATTGAAAGTTGATCTATTTTTCACCACTTGACACAAAAAATGTCAATAATGAAATTTAATTTTTTAGTCATCTACAATGTAATTTGCACACTTTGTTAAGTTAGGTGATGTGTTATTTGTTAGAATAACGATTTGCAATTCACATAACTAATAAGGGCAAGGGAAGAAGTTTGTTGTTGACACACATGAACATATTTGGATATGATTAGCAAGGGACATTGGTCGAATATTCCTTCCTATAATTATTATTGATATTTGTTACTAAGGTGCTATAACACATCCTCCATCATCTCCTTTTTACAATTTGATTTTTGTTCCATTTTCATCAAAGGCAAACCATATATCAAAATCTAGATTGTTAGGGTGAATATGTATGTAATATAATTGATTATAATGCTTAATAAAGAAAATTACACAAGTTATGGACTTTAATTTAAAGTTGAAATTAGGAATTATGACATTGGCAAAAAGATATTGGACTTTGATAAGGTTAGTGATTGGATTTAAAACTTGTTAAGGGCTTGGTTTTATTTAAACAATATAATGAAGACAAAAATATTGAACTATTTTACATCATATCGAATGAAAATATTGAGTTATGGATGTTTAAGGTTCAAATAGTTATTTTTTCAAAAGCTCATTTCATATTGAAAATAAAGTGATTCATACTTGGGTTTTGCACACATCTTACTTAATGACCTCATTAATGGAAGTTAATGTTGAGGCTTGCACACCAATTTGTTTTGAGCATCCCCTTTTTGGCAACAAATCACTAAGCTATGTAGGTTCCTATTTTTATGCCTAATTCACATCCATTCCTATCATTGTCCTTTCATGTTAACTACTAACTGTAAATGTGCCATGCAATCAAGTTCACTAAACATCCCCTTTTGATCTCCACCAATATTAATAAATAATAGTTAAAGAGAGGTTTTAAACTCGATCTGTGATAACTAAATGGGATGAAAAAATATATATGGGAAGAAGGTCAAATTACAAAGTTAAGAAATTTATATTAGCAATAGTCAATTCACCAAACCTATGTTGTTTGTACTATTTGTCTTTGAATTACACACTAGCCACGTGCCAATGCCATGAATTGGCCACAAGTTAATTGAAGCTTGAGCACTACTTGTCACCCCTTAATATACAACATTCAAGCAATTAACAAAAACAACAATCATTCATCAAGAACATGGTCCTCCAACATGTGTAGTTGCCACGTTATGAGTGGCACCAATATTCATTTGTGTTTTGGATCTTGCAATGCATCAAGTTCACAAATTGTTTCCTTGTTGCCATTCTATTTGTTTGCTTTTGCGCTTACATTGCATCATCCATGGTAAATTTGAGACATAATGTACTATTAAGAAATGCTAATCATGCTATAATGTTTCATTAGTTACCTTGGGTTGTTGAAGTTTCGACTAACCCTAGCTTGAAACTAAGAATCACCTTTGCTACCTTGTTTTTAACCACCTTTGCATCATTCAAAACACAAATCATCAAATTCACAAGCCGTAAAGTGGTATGGGGTGTAGAGAGCCATTCATAATAGACCTTTGTGCATAAGCTAGACATACATCGCAACTCCTGCAATAATCATGGGCATCTTTGAAGAAGGTGGGCCAATAATAACCTGCCTACAAAATCTTTTCTGTTGTGATTCGTCTTGCAAAATGGCCTCCACATAACCCATCATGAAATTCATACAAAAGATGTGAGGTGTCACCCTTTCCAATGGTTTGTCGCAAAACACCAAGTCTTTTTTGGAAATAAAGCTAATTGCCTATCATCGAGTAATTTCAACTCTTGTGCGCAATTCATGATTATCCGTCTTTGTGGTTCCAATTGGAAACCTCATGTTGTCTAAGTATTGAATGATTTCCTGATATTCTTCAGGCACTTCTTTTGCATTAATGGTCATTATTGCTACATCTAAAAAGTCGTCATCCTCTGAAACATCACCCATTCCTTCGTATGGCCTTGTAAGGTCATCAACATTACCATGTCGCCTTCCTAGATGATGGACAATGTCAATGTCAAATTCCTCCATTAAAAACAACCATTGAGCAAGTCAACCACTTGGATTGGACTTGTTGACCAAGTATGTTAAGGCCTTATGATTTGTCATTTTGGCCTTGTATCCCAACAAGTAATGGCGAAACTTCTTAAGAGAGAAAATAACTACATGACCTTCCTGTTCGGTCACAATATAATTCTTTTTCGCTGAAGTTAATTATCTGCTAGCAAAATGAATGGGATGGTCATGCCCATTTTTGCCCAATTGGGATAATGTGCTCCCCACCGCTTCTCCAAATGCATCACAATATATTAAAAATGGTTTGTTCCAATCTGGAGTTCGAAGGTTGGCGCAACTTGAAGAGCTAACTTGAGTTGTTCAAATGTCATCTTAACACCTTGTCTTCTATTGGTGTAGGTGCATTTTCACATAGGAATCGTGTTAAAGGACATGTTTTTGCCACAAACATGTGTATGAACCTTCCATAATAACCCACCATCCCTAAAAAACCTTGAAGGGTTTTCTTTGTGGTGGGAAAGGGAAGCTTTGAAATCCTATCAAGTTTTTCAAGATCTGTGGCTACCCCATTCTTTGACACAATGTGTCCAACCATCCTCCCTTTTAAAAAACCAATTGTGGTTTTCTCAAGGTTCAAAGTCACCCCTAAACCATCTAAGTGTTAAAAAACTAACTCAAGTTTGGCAAGTTGAGAAGTTTTATCACTATAAACTCCAAAGTTGTCGATGAAAACTCATAGAAAAAGGCCCAAGAATGGTTCCAAAACCTTGTTCATCAAACGTTGAAATGTCCTTAGAGCATTGCATAAACCAAAAGGCATTACTGTGTAATAGAATGTCCCCCATGGTGTAGTGAATGTGATCTTCAATTGATCCTCTAGAGCAATTTTCACTTGGTGGTAGCCCCTAAACCCATCTCCAAATGTATACATCTCATGCCTTGCTACCTTTTCCAAAAATGGCAAAAGGTATTAGTCTTTCTTAGTTACTTTGTTTAAAGTTTTGTAGTTGACACATACCCTTAACTTGCCATTTTTCTTTAATGCCAATATCACAAGAGAAACCCATTCAGATGTTTCCACAGGTCTAATGAACCTTGTTTCCAATAATTTATCGAGTTCCTCTTTCACCATTATAATGTATCTTGGATTCCACCTCCCTTGTTTGGTCTTGATCGATTTAGCATTTGGTAACAATTCAAAATTGTGTTGCTCCATTGTGACTTCCTTAAGGTCCTTATAGCTGAAAATAAACAGAAGGATATACTTGCATAGTAAATCCTCATATTGTCTTCTTTCTTTAGGGTGAAGGTCTAGTTTTAGTTGAATCTTGTTCACTTGTTCCACAATTTTTCCTTTTATTACCACACATGGAGTTGATTAATCATCATTCCCTCGAACCCTTTGATCTGCCTCAGACAAAGCTCCAACCTTGGGGATTGTCTCTAAAGCATATAACCCTACTTCCTCTTCATTGGAATCATCGGTGTAAATCCCTTCAGAATTAGAACTTTGGTCTATTTCTAATTCATCATCATATTCATTCGTTCCTTCAAAGCTCTTCACAAAGTTAGTAAATGAAACTTTCTGTCGGTTAAGATGAACTTCAATGGTCATGTATCCTTCGCCCCAATAGTTCCTTGCATGTGACTTTATTAACCAAGGCCTACCTAATATCATTGGGTAAGCCCCATCTTCCTCTAATACCATATGGAAATCCACAATGGTGGAAACCTTCATTATAGTGATTACAACATTGTTAATGATTCCTTCTGGCCTAACAACTCGTTTGTTAGCCATCTTTAAAGTTACTTAGGCTGGTCTATCAATTTTCAAACCTAGGTACTTCATTGTAGGAATTGTCATCACATTGATTCCTACCCTTCCATCCACCAACACTTCGTGTAACATTGATCCATTACATTGCACATCAATGATTGGATCACATTCACGTTCACCTTGATCCATTACATTGCACACCAAAGGTGTGGGTACCTTTGGGACTTTAGGTGTTGACAACCCTGCCTCAATTCCTTTTGAGCTAATGGCACCATTGCCACCAACTATCTAATGGTGATGTCTACCTTCTGTAATCCCACATCCTTCACCACTGAATAAAGACCAAAATCTCTAAAAATTGGAAAATCTTAGAATCCAAACCTCCGCTTTCAATTCTTTTTCTTTTGTTTTGGGGCTTTCTCCATCTCCTTGAACTTCATGACACTTGCATTAGGATGAGTAGTGTCTTTCGCTGGTCATTTAGTTTGGGCCATGACATTAATCGCATCCTCAAGGATTTTGAGGCTCTTTTCCAAACCCATCAAACCTTTTCTTGCCCTTCACTTACCGACTCAATTAAATGTAGTTGAGTTTTGCCCTTCTCCTTTGCAGAAAACCTTTGAATAGAAGAACCCGCATTTTCTTTAGTAGCCAAGGCTAGCAAGTTTGGACATTTTCTTGAATAATGTCCCATCTCCCGACACTTATAACATTGAATTGTTGATAGGTCTCTTTCCACGTTTTTGTTTTTACTACTCTTTGGCTGTAGTAAATGGAAGTTCAACTGGTTCATCTAATTGATCATTTGTTCCATGGCTAACTCCATGCGAGAGCTCACTTCTGGATGCTTTCGTAGTTCTGGTTCAGTCAAGAATTGAACTACTTTTACCATGGATGGCACAATTTGTTGTGGAACTTCTTCCATGCTCACCTCCTTCTTTTTGGCCACCTCTGATGCTTCATCAAACATCGCTACTTGTTCATATCTCATTTGTTGTCGCAACTCTGATAATAAACCAGGGGTGAAATGTTCTAGTATCAATGCATTGATTCACGCAAAAATTGGATCAATTCTTTCATGACCTTGTGCCCCAAGACACCCCTGGAATTTATTCTGCAATGTCATTGTCATCTTTTTATACTCTCTTACTAACTTTAAAACCTCTTGCTTTAGTTGATTCAATTCAAATATTAAGTTTTGGTAAACATTCTTCACAGAAAGTTCCTTCATTGGGGCCTTAATTATGTCATTCCATGATCCCTTTAATGATTCTATCTATCGCTCAAACCAATATGATGTTGTACCCTCTAAGAATTTAAGAAAAAAATTAAGCCATTCTATAGATGTTCTAAGCCCCATACTAATACAAGCTCTCTTATATTCCCTTAAAAACACTTTAAGGTCTTCATCCTTACTTCCCCTAAAAATTAGAATAACCATGTTGATTTTTATTTTGTTTTATAAAAAAACACACCAAACTAATTAATTATTTTGATCAACTATCACTTAGCTTTTACAACCTTTTCAATGGCTCGAATTGCACTCGTAATAAAATTCCCCCTATCTTCTTGGTGTAAGTCTCTAAAAGGACAAGACATTTCCAACCCTGCAATTATCCTATTTAAATGCCTGGATTGAAAGACAACATTTACAAGATCACGACCATCACAAGTATCAATGACACCTTCACTCCACATGACGTGTAAGTTATTGGTTATGGCATAGTCTAAAGTCACATCCCTCTTCCTAAGCCAAATGAATAAATGTTGTTATGGTGTGATTATCCTTTGGTGTTGCTTTGCAGGTTCCGAGTCACGTTGAAGTTTAGATTCCTCTCGTTGTCTACGTAGTTGTGATATTATCACACTTGGTTTACCTATAGTTCCAGGTTCTTCAATAGGTCTTTCAATAGGTGATCTTGGCCTAGTAACTCCTAATATCAATGATGGGGTTTGTTGCCTATCTTATAGAAACTATGTACCAAGGGAATCAGAAGCCTTTCCTACTATTGACATTAATGTTTTAACTAAAACATTAATCCTAAAAATAAAACATATATTTCTTTTATTTTTCTTAAAAACCTACAACATTTTTTATATAAAAAATTTCAAGGTTTCAACAAGGTTTAACAAACATGAGTTTATTCATGAACACTTACTATCATTTATAAACTTTTATTTACATTTTCTCATATGGCTTAACACATGTCATTTTCTTTTCCTTTTTTGCCTGCAATTTTTCTTTGTGAATCTTTTCAAATTCCCACAAATCCAACTTTAGTTCATGCCTAGGATTACAAGTAATATCCAAAAGCAAGCTTGGGATGCAATAGAATGACTTGTGTTTATGGTCTTCATGATGTTTCTTTACGCGCCCAATTGTGCACCATACTCGATTTGGTTTGCCTTTTGTAATCTCCATTGCCACAAGTTGAATCTCCTCCACCCATGTTGTCAAATTTATCCATGATTCGGGGATAAACAAATCACCTTGCATCTCTCATTTTAAAACAAAACAAATAGTTTGTTCTTTTCTTCTTCCAACCAAACTTTGAACAATAGAACTTAGTTTCACAACACAAAGAACATAGATTCAGGTCCCGGTTATGAAACCAAAAGATGTAGAACATAAACGAGTTTAGAACTGAAACTATGTATGTTTATTACATAGCTATGGAAATCTATGTTTTTGATTGCATAAATATTTTTTGACCTTTTTATTGTTTATGCATAACTAGTCTGCCACACCATTCTTTTACCATGAATTAAACATAAATAACACCAAAACCATTCATAACCAAAATTTTGAATCCTTTCACAATTCTATTCCCTCAAACTTTTCATTCAGACAATAATTTTATATCAAGTGAAGGTGTTTTCCAAAGGTCATAAACACCCTTTTATATACTATTCAAAAGGAAATTAAACAAGTAATTTTTCTAAAGTTTATAAATCACATGGTTCCTCATGTGATTTCACATAAAATATTCAAAAGGAAATTAAACACACGGTTCCTCATGACTTTCACATAAATTAATATATGAAAGTTAATGCATCATGACCAAATTATGAAATTATGAAATCCCCATGTGATTACCAAGTAAATCACCAAACTTACCCATCAAGTTACATGTACATAACTCCAACAAATGGCAACATCTTGTATTGTATCCCTCATGATGAAATGCATCTTTCATTGCCATTATGTACCCCTATTCCACTAGATAAACAACAAAAAATGATTTGAAATTCTATGAACAATGATAACCTAACAATTGGTAACCATCTACTAGAATACAATTTTCTAGGTCAAATGTACAAACTACTAAAATTGTTTTATCTTCCATATCCCTTTTGAAAAAAAATTTATGGACTAGATTTTCCCTCCAAAATATTCAATATATGCTACCAAGTTTGTTGTTGGAATGCAATTTTTTTAAAACAATAGGTGATTTCTTCCCATATTCTAAACACATGAAATTATATATATCCATCACTTATGGTCAAGGAGAAAAAGAAATCACAAAACACTTTAATTTATCAAAAAGTATCTTTTAGTTTTGATTTGAAAATGCCAATATTGTAAAAACCATGATTTGTCAAGTTTGAAACTGTAATGACTATTCACATATGCTCCAAATATCCTATAGATATCTATGAAAAAGATACATGTTAGTGAAAAATGTTGAAGTGAAAAAATAACTGCATTAAAAGAATGAATTAAAAAAAAAATTGGTTACCAAGTATTATCCACTTTGGTGTGAATGAAAAGTTTGTTGGATTGTTGTAAGCCTTTGGGTTCAAAGGTCTAGGACTTTTCTATGTTAGGCATCTTGATGGGTAGCAATAAAATGGCCTTCACATAATACTTTGGCTAAAGTACTTTTAAGTAATGTGAACCTGAATTGGGATTGGAACATGATACAAATGATTTTGAAAAGTCTAGTTGAAAAAAATGACTATCTTTGATTGGCTAGTCATAATGATTGACCTAGGTGGTGACATTTACATAGTCTATCACTTTATACTATCCATCTTTTTATGTTTTATGGGTGGGGATTGGAAACAATTAACATTATGTTGAAGGTGGTCCATTTTTTCATCATAAGTCACAACTAATTTTTAATTAACCATATAAAATAGTTATTAAAAAGTTTTCAAACATTTTGTATTTCTTCTTCTTCCCATTGTCAGGTCTCTATCCATTTTCAATTAGTTCATGAGGAAAAACAAGAAACACACTATAAAATGCCCCTCTCACACCCTTGGACCCACCTTCAAAAAAACTTCTAAACCGGTGAGCAAATACAAACACAAAACTGATTGAGCAAGTACAGACATGTTACACAAAGCTTTCAATAAAAAGGACCAACAAACATAGACATTATCATAATAGAAAGAGTGTTATAAATGTCTACATGTAATGTATTTCATTTACAATTCCCGCATTTGTGCTAATTGAAATGTTCTAAAAAGGATAAAAGGACAAAACAAACTACATGCCATTGCATAGGCTCTCCCATTAGGGGCAGAGCCAATAAAGGGCTCACCAGGTTCTGGCTCAGCCCCTTATGGTAAGTTCAAACCAGCAAGAACTAGAATAGGGAATGTTTCATGAAGTTACCAAAAAATGAACTCAAGGTTTACAGTAACACCCCCTGGACATTCCTCAAAATGTGTGACCAAATGAAAACTGCATCATTTTGTCATCTCTCCTATATAGAGAGAGCTAATAAAAACCATCCATACATCTCAGAGCTATAAATATACCATACTTGACAGCACAAAAGTTCTGTGCCGGCCTTGCTTATGAAAAATATAGAGGAACAAAAGCAACATTGTGACGAGTAGTAAGCAAGCATCAAGCCAAGAGACTACTCATTAAATGTTCATCCACCTTGCAAGTGATCATGGTTACAATTGCTTCTAACTTGCCTAACTAAATCCCATATAATTAAAAGAATCAATTCCTCCCTGGCTCTTGGGATGGAAAACCAAGTCATCCAGAGCAGCACAGAGGAGTTCCAGCATTCAATTCTGAAATCCTCAATGCATAATGCACAACGAACATGTTGCAAAACAGCCATCAAGAAAACTGTGAACCATACACTCACAAAGAGCAAAAATACCTAGGAATTGAAGAAAAGCTCAGTCCCCACTTGTTGGCAGAAGACATGGGGGCATCAATATTCTTTCGCTTCATAAGTGCAGGTATGTGTGAGATCATCCTGTCAATTTCTGCAATCTGTAGCAAAAAAACTCAAAGCAACCCAAACTCCTAATCTGTCTGGAGATGGCTTGTGCTTTTCTCAAAAAATTGGAAGAGGGGGGATGTGTACCCACATCACATCAAAATTTTGTTGCAAGTCTAAGGCATGTGGGTATCAGGAATAGCCTCCATTGGACACTGAAATAAGCTGGCTACCACTACTGGAGCCTGAAACTTCACTATTCTCCTCCACCCCAAATGTATCAAAATTGACCTCAGAAAGGAGCATCTTCATGACCTCAGGAAGGAGCCCCTTTAGAATGCTGAGGGCAGCTGCTGGGCACCCGTGCAAATTGACAGAGAAAGCATAGAAAGTGGGGATGTCTGATGTTGCAAATCCATTGAAACTAGATCCGGCAGCTGCGGTGTATGCTCCCATGTTGGGAAATAGAATCCAATCACCAATTGACAGTTCTGGTAGTAATGCTCCCTGTAGAACAGTATCCAACCCATCACAAGTGGGCCCAAAAACTGTTGAGCTATGGAAGATGGGAGCCATCCAATCAGTATGTAAGTCCCCAGACTCTTCTTCCATTGAGACTAGGAGAGGGCGATACTTGAGCTTAGCATGATCATATAGAAGACAATTCATGGATCCATAGATTCCATCATTGATCCAATACTCTCTTATATTGGCACGCACACGTTTCCCAATGACTGTTGTTGCTAAGGTTGCTGGTGTCTCTGCAAAGTAACGTCCAGGTTCTGCAATAATGGTCACCCCCATATTGGGTGGGAAGTAAGCATCCAAAGCAGTGTTTACAGCTGTGGAGGCATCCGAGAATTTCAGCCCAGTGGATCCAGATGTGAACCCTCCACCAATGTCTAGAATCTTCATTGCAGGTAATTTCAACCTCAAGGCTACGTCAAATACTTCACGAGCAGCAGCTATGGCATCTGCAAATGAAAGTGCATCTGTTGCTCCACTGCCAATGTGAAATGAGACACCTGCCCCATACACATCCCATGGTTTTAAAGAAACACAACTAACAGCTTAAGTTCAATCACAGGATTCAAAGGCTCAAAATATCTCCAGATTATCCTCTCTTCAGTGATACAATATCCAATGCACCACAATCTATAAAATTTACCTTCACAGTGATATCAGGTGTTGGGGATGGGAGAGGGAGATGCCCCCTGCTGCTCATAAAGACTAATCTCACATTAACCTATGGTACTTGAGCTACCATTAGCAAGAGAGACTGTAATCTACAACAAGAAATCCTCCAATACCCATCTAAAAATGCATGTTTCCCAAAGACTGTATAGCCTCTGTAAAATACCACTTTTAATCAAGTGCTATATGCAAGATGTTGCAAATGCAGCAGTAGTTGAGCTAATGTAACCATGATGGAGCACAGCTCAAAAGAGCAACAATGATCCATGGTAAAATTCTAAGTGAGCTTGCTCAAATTGACAGAGAAAAAAATTCAGTCATGCCTTGCCAACATTAGAGAGAGGGAGGAGAACAGAGAGACAGAGAGACAGAGAGTTGCTACCAGCAACAGGAACATGAAGCTGGGCAGCAACACATAAAAGGTTCTCCACTTCACACATTAAAGCTCCATATTTCACTCCCAATGGACAACGAGCTGCTCTATCATCTGTTCTTAAACGAAGCAACAGCACTGCCCCAGGGTGGTGAGCCTTCACCTTATGGATCTGCAACCAAGATGCAAGAAAAGCAGCTCTTATCCCTAATCTGTAAGCAATGGATCCCAAAATAACATCAGACATTGACATGATATGAAAACAGAATAGAGGGGTATTTCCAGAAGTATCTCAGGCAAGTACCTCACTCTCAGAATCAAAGGTCATGAGGTTGACACCCACAGAAGCAGCATAAGCAACATGTGAGAGCATTTTGCAAGGATTTGCAAAAACAATTTGGTCAGCAGGAACACCAAGGGCTAGCACTTGTGATATCTCCACCTTGCTTGCACAATCAAAACCTGCTCCAAGTGAAGCCAGAGTCATGATCATTGCAGAATCTGGATTACACTTGACAGCGTAAAATGGTTTCACTCTTGGCAGTGCTTTCACCCATCCTTGAAACAGTTGCACCAGCAACCCCAAGTCTAACACGTAAAATGAATCTTGCATTCCCTTTCTCTGTGCAATGCAACAAAACAATCTCAGCCATATTGGTTAAATCTACAGACTGTAAACTCTGGGGGATTTCATCAGGCCTAAATCAAGGTGATTCATGTATGAGACAAAATCAAAATGTAAGCCTGAAAGGGAAAATTCATGGAAAGCATATATATCTGTGAGATTGCAGAGCGAATCTCCACAACAACACTTCAAAGGTAACCTTGTCCCAGTTGCAGCACAACCCAAAACTGACATGAATAGCAGTGACTAGCTGCCATGACTCCCCCCACTGATTTCATCAGCTCCCCCATGCAGGTGTAGATAAAAAAAAAGACACGAAATCCTGCCCAGGATATCAGGGGAAAACAAAACTGCATCCCAAGTTTCTGAGAAATGGGAAGAAGATAGATTTCAGTCACAATGTTAGCTTGGGGTTTCGAAAAAAAGCCTTATTAGTATCCTCGTTCAAGCTGCAACAACCAGGCTTGTGAGGGCAAGCTTCCTTTCATATTGGTGTGCCCTTGTACAAGCAAGCAAGCATCAAACCCTCAACCATGGAAAGAACCCAAAAAAAACTCAATATCTTTGCAGCAACAGAAACCTCCATCTTGTACTATGATGCAAAGCTATGTGAACACATGCAAGTCCAAGGCCCAGATCCCATAAGAATCTCTCTGTAGCTAATTGTTGAAAGAACAAGAGCATGCAAGATTGTAGCCACCACCCCCTCCTCCTCCTCCGGGTGGTTCAAGCCGGTGTTTGTTTCCTTAGGGGAAATTTGGGCTGGCCTTGAGCTCTCATCCCCAATCGTCAATTTACCAGAGTTCTGGTTACAAGGAAACTATAGGCAGCAGGCATGGTATCAAACATATCAGAAAAAAGAGTGCAAGTTTTTCGCACAACAGAGAGATAGTTAAGGATTGATTTATTTATTTTAAATCCCCCCTCTACCTGAATGATTGAGCGAACGAATGCATCGATTTCGAGCTGTCCTCCGGTCTGCATGATGTGCACCGGTCCATCTGCATGCCCTGCGATGGTGGCCCTCTTGGGCTTCACCTCATATCGATCGCATCCCACATCCAACGGCAACCCCATCTCTCTGTCTCTGTCTGTCTCTCTGTCTCTCTCACACAATCAACACAAAGAAAAGTCCAACGGCGCAATTCTTCCCCCCCGCCCCCCTCGCGCACCCCGCCCTTCAACAGACAACAGCCGCGACAACGAAAACAAACAAACAAAGCGTGAGGAGGAGCCAGGAGAGGAAAACCAGACTAAGGAACGAACTTCACGCCGTGCTGTTCCTACCGGGGGACAGCCGCTGGCACGGCTTTCAACCCATCACTGGGAAGGAAGCAAGAGAAAAACAAAAAACCTTCACCGCTCCCCAAAGAAAACCGAAACGAACCAACCAAACTTTGCGTTACGTGCGGTCGGTCGTCTCTCCTCTTCAAACAAAAAAAAGAAAGAGAAAGTTGTGACAAAAGACCGCCCCCAAAAAAAGAAAAAAAAAAACTCTGCAGCACACAAGAGCAAGAGCGACAAAACACAAAACACAACAAACAAACAAAAAAATCACAAAGTAGAAGAAGAAGCAAAGTAAGGGAAAGCAAAAGCAACGAGACAACGCGAGACGCACACGCAAGTGCGCGCTCGCGCACGCACGCACGCACGCGAGCGAGAGAGAGGAGAAGAGAGACAGAGAGAGGAGAAGCGGCGGTGTATTGTATTGGCGCTCAGAGGGAGCGGAATATTCTGCAACGGCAGAATCCGCAGGTTTCCAAGGAGAGAGAGAGAGCGCCGTTTTCCATACGGAATTGAGCGTAAACTTTAAATCTATTTTTGGGGGGGGAGGTGACACCAACTTGGATGTTGTTAAAAGAATTTATTTTCAAAAATAATTAGGTAGAATTTTATTTATTTATTTATTTATTTATTTTGCCTCTTTCAACTCCCTTGGTTGGTTGGTTGTTGTAGTAATATGGGAAATTTTTAATTAATTAATTTCTGCCTCATAAAATACAGGTATAATTCATGAGGTTTTTTTAAAAAAGATCGTGAGGTCTTTTTTCTTTTGTTTTTTTCCCTCTGTTTCCGTGGAATTTAAGTTATGTATATATTTCAGGGGTCATGACTCATGCCAAGAAACAAGAGGAAATTTGCCCTTTCAAACACTTGCACACACACACACACACACAACCATTGGAAGAAATTTAATTTAATAATAACTTTTCATGTTTGACCAAAATAACCACACAGGGTGGCTTTCCAGATTCCAGAGATGACCATGTATTCATCTCTCCTACTATAAGGTGACTTCCAAGTTCAATTTTCTTTTTTGCAACAAGCCAATTTGATTGGCCCATCACTCAAAAGAAAAAAAAACTACAAAGACTCCCCTAAGTAGAAAGTTCTATTTTGGAGCACCAAGTTCCTCTGCTTTGGCTCACCTATATAGCTGAAAGGAGGACAACAATTTGCCAAAGCATATGGGTTAAAAGTGAGGTACTATGGAGAACATGTTGAGGAACACATTGAGAACTTCACGAACATATTGGGAACTCATTGGGAACTTAAAAGGAACATAACAGGAACACATTGGGAACTAAGGGAAAATGAAGAAAAATCCCTCCAC
>Ga0209611_10000198_pt1 | contig 77089 bp, 50 predicted proteins | sample S1TSphgellanicum_3_FD_187693 | JGI IMG/M metagenome (GOLD analysis project Ga0209611, IMG submission 187693) | Host-associated microbial communities from peat moss isolated from Minnesota, USA - S1T2_Fc - Sphagnum magellanicum MG (SPAdes) (version 2) | ecosystem: Host-associated > Plants > Peat...
CATTGTTAATTAAACCCTAAAATGCTAACCTCAATTCATAATGTTAAACTAGGGTCCATTATTCCTTTTCAATAAAAATATTTTACAAATTATTTAACATCGCCATGTGGCAAGTTTCTATTATCTGATCTTTAAAAGATGTGGCAAATTTGAAATTTCCATTCAAATAATAATGTGACACGTGTCAAGATCCTCATTCTTGACATTTGATGAATGGGATATATCTAGGGTTTTTTAATAAATATTCAAATGCCATGATGTTCATAATGAGACACATGGCACATTTCGATTAGCCAAACACAAAAACGTGGCCATTTCTTAGCCATAAGATTTAGCAAATTCTAGATCATTCAATATCACAATCTGGTTTCCCAAATATTAGAAACCATGCCATGTGGCAACAACCCATTAGTTAATCGGAAAAAAAACATGGCCACTCCTTACCCACAAGATCAGGAAAAATTTGAGTTTACATTGTCTTACCACATGTGACAATCCCAATGTGTTGAATCCAATGACCTAGATAAATCTAGAAGGATTTAAGGAAATATAATTGAAGTATTTCAATAGTTAACATGTGTCTCCACATGGTTGGAGTTTGGATCCACCAAAATAGTTGCAATTTATAGTCGCAAAATGATGCCTTGTATACATTATGTATATACTGGCCCCATTGGATGAAATAGTATATACTAAATGTAGGCTTCATCTACCATTTGATGACGTCATCCTGATGTAATGTTTCATGCGACTATTTGTCGTCTACGACTTGTCTTAGGCGACTATTTGAGTTAGTTGTAAAATGTCTCTTTTTACTAAGAAACAGTCGTAGACACCAGTTGTAAATAAAGGTTTTTCTTCTAGTGCTACCAACCCATCTTTGACTTATTTACTAATTACATAATGTTTATATTTACCTACATAAATGTTGATGTGAAATTTAAAAACTTAATCAAAATTGTCACCTTTTGGGGGTGTAGTCCATTCATAAGGACTTGGTTTATTATTGTGAAGGTAAAAGGTTCAATTCCTTATAATATTGTAACTTTTGTGCATGCCTAGAAAACTAAAATAGGTAGCTTACATTAATGTAGCTAAGTAGGCTAGGTTAAGCATACCACCTACCTATTGATCAATTTTTTAACAACCGACCTAAACCTATTTACTATTTACTTACCTAATTTTTATTTTAAAAAATAATTCTAAAATTTTAAATTTAGGTAGAAATTCAATTGATCAAATGGTCCATTATGTGCTAGTCAAAATGACCAATCAAATAGTTTCCTATTATGCTAATAAACAAGACCACACTAGTCACAATGGCAAGTCCAAATTAACTTGTCCAAATTGACAAGGTGATATTTTTTACACTTGTCATTTTGGGTATTTTTAAATTAAAAATATATAGTTTAAAAATCTATATTTGTAATAGTGAATGTAATACATTAAAAAATTTTGAACTTAAAATTATGAACTTAAAAATTCTTAACCTTATATTAGATTTGAATTTCACTACTCTACCCGAAACACATAACCAATCCAAAATTTAGATGCTAGTTTAGAACTTTGTTTGCTTTCAAATAGTTTAAACACATGCAAATCATTCAAATGAAGATGTGAACATCCATGATTAGACCATCTATCATCAACGATTTATTATGCATTTCACAAAAGTTATGTCAAATGCAACATGCCATAATGATTTAAGACTTGACTAACGGACTATGAAGTTTTAAGTTGAGATTTTAAGATTAATGACCTATATTTAAAGTGTGCAAAAACATTTTTGATCTTCACATGCCCCTTTCATAATGCCTTGTTAAAAACATCTTTTGTTTCATCCTTTGATTTATTTTTTTTGCATGTAAGCCTTCATGATGTGGATAGGTGGAATCACTAACAATGTTGGGTCACACCTCTTGGCCTTCAATGGTCACAATAGGGGATTATGATATCTCCAAGTGCATAAAACCCATATACAAGGAAGAAGCCCAAAGGTGGGTTGCATCATGTGTGCCACCTAAGGCCAAAACAACCACATCCCAAAAAATTAGGTTGTTATCACAAACATTTTGCAAAACCACACTATGATGATCATGCCTATTCTAATAATTTGTCCTAATTACAAGTTCTAATGCCAACTTTTCAACAAGCTTGATGTGTGAAATTTCAATGGCTCCACACATTTGCGGAATCCTTATAAGAACTTTAAAGGCTTCAATCATATTGGCCAATCTTTGACCATAGGGAATACTAATGAAACATGAAAAAAATTGTCCTTTTTTATTAAAATTTTAGTGATGATAATTATGGACTTGAACATTGTAAGCTAACATTACTTGGGAGGTAAGTATGTGAGTAATAGATAGGTTTGAGGTTGGTAATAAGTAGTCATTAAGCAGGTATGACGCACTCCGAACTCCTTAAAGGGCTCAAATGTGAGCCCAAGTAGAAAGCAGCGGAAAAGGAGGAGTCGGAGCACGCTCCCTAGCTCACAACACTTTGAGGGGTAGAGGGGCGTGTTGTAGCTCCGGGATGGGACTAGGAAGAGTTGACAAGCTTCACTCACTCACACGGGCTTGCACACAACCCACACAAAATGGTTAGTGCAAAGTTGGAGCACCCTTGGTGCTAAGACGAGCCATGGGCAACACGGACACACAAGATTCACCACGGCCCGGACTTGGGGGAAGCCACCACCTTCCCCCTTATAGTAAACTTTGCAGCTCTCCATGGAAGCTACATCCAAATGGCTATTTTTCCTGGGACTCCCGAGTGGGAGTCCCGAAATCGCGCCAAATGGGACTCCTGCGACTTTAGAGCCCCATAACTTTGCGAGAAGACCTCGGATCGCAATGCAGTCTGAAGCAAAGTTGTAGCTCTCGTCGAGAGCTTTTCAACGATATGTGGCATGCCCCCTGAAGCTAAGTAAATCGGGTCGATTCCCGACTTTTTGTGGTCGGGAGTCAAACTGGCAGTTCGACTCCCGGCCCTTCTTTTGACCATAACTTGTGTTTTAGATGTTTGAATGAGCAATGCGAGCCCATTTTAGACATCTACGCTTCAAGAGCTTTCCAATGATATAAAAAACACCACAAGACATTGAGGTTTGACCCTTGCAATCGCTCTCTGAAGTTTCGGGAGTCCACCGGGACTCCTCCCAAAGTGGGAGTTGCCTTGGGAGTGTGAGGGTTCACTCCCTCTCACTTTCTAACACTCCCGGGAGTATGTGATGTGATTCCCGGGCTTCCTCTTGGCCCACACTCTTGCAATGCCTTTGCCTCGACTCCCGGGCTTCCTTCCTCTTGGCCCGCAACCTTGCAACCCCCCTTAGCCTTGGTCGCGAACCCAAAGCTAGGGTTGCGACAAGGTAGGTGTATTGAAATATTGACCATTTACCAACTTACAACCATCTACCTATTACTTACCTTTGTATCTATTTATGTAAATTTAATAAATGTAAAAAAATGAAATAAACATGTTCATAATGATATGTTGACAAAAGTTAATTAACACCTTTAAAATGGTGTGGTGCATTGGTTAAAGACTTGGTTTCACCTTGCAAAGGTGAGGGGTTCAACTTTTGATGCTTGTAACCTATAAAATGGTTGGACTAGGTAGGCTATGTTAAGCAATTTATTCACACCTATTTAATATTTTTAATAAATATAAATTTATAATAATAAAATTTAAAATCCTAGTCATTAATTATGCTACATGTTAATAAAAAAACTAGCACCTATATACTAATTTTTAATGAAAACAATAAGCCACATAAACCAGCATGCTTGTTAATTTTTTGTCAAAACAAACATGCCATAATGACCTTAAAACCCTTTATGAAAACATGAACCCAAACCATAGGAAACCCAAAAATAACTTTGGGTTTGTAGACTTTTGAAGTAAAAATTTAATTTCTAACTTGTAGAAAAGTAAATTTTGTTGTTGGCCTTTGATTTGCCCATCTATTGATTAATGGGTGGACAAGATTATTGCCACATTGGTGGTTACAACTACAAATAAGGTTTTAATTTTTAAATATGCTAACTATGTGCCCTTGAACTATAGGTGTAATCAAGCGTTATATGAATAAAAAACTGGCAAATCAACACAATTGGGATGGAATTAACCATATGTTTTAATTGTAGGGGCCAATTATAATATTTTTTATTCTCCCTAAATAGAAACTTTTATTGCCAATATGATATTGTGGAAATATTTCCTTTTAGCCCACCCTTATACAATACAAGCCCACACCTTTGAGCATATGATATGGGACATATTGTGGTGATATTATGAGTATCTTGGGTGCACATTTTTTTGTGCATATTTGGTTCATGTTGCCCCACTTCATTGCTCGAGTAGAATTTCCATTCCTAACTTTGTTCATCACCATTCATGGCCTAGGCTTTTACAAGAGCTCAAGGGTACCTATTTTGATTCATAATAATTAGTTGTGGTACATCCTAAAATCTTTTGCGGGGGGAGGAAATGGCAATGTTTATTGGTCCATCACCAATGTTCTTTTTGAAACTTTGGCCCACTCACCTCCAAATAGAAATTATATGTTTTTACATTATTTTACATGGTCGTGCAAGACCATGTAAGTGTATTTGTTTTACATTTATGAGTCCATTCACAATTGTGATACCAAAAAGGAATGTTTAAATTTCAAATGACTCCAAAGGACAACTTTGAATTTTTCTTCTATTGGCATCATTATAATTGTAGTGGATTGATATATGCCAATATTTAAATGATGTCATGTTAAATTAAATATTACAAAATAGTTTGGACATTATAAATGTCCTTTTGAATCCTTTAAACTAATTATATCATGTGTCCAAACTACACATCTTTACAAAATAAATTAAAATGAATGTATTAAATAATGCAATTGATGTCAATTTGTTAATGAATAAATAATGCTTACATCTATGTTTGGCCATGTTCATTGGATGCATTCAATTACATAATTTATATGAGAATTTTGAATTCAACAAAATTCAATTTTTGAAATTGCATGGAAAAAGACTAATTTTTTTGGCCATTTGGTTGATATTTTGAATTCCCTTGGCTTCAAATTTGCAACTTAAAATGAAAATCACATGTGCAAGAAATAATCATACTAAAAGAAATCAAATTGTCCATACAAGCTTATTCAAACATTATTTATATTTTTGGGTTTGAATTAAAGTTTATATGCACATCAATGTACACATGTGAGAAATCACCACCACCACATGAATTATCTTGATTTGGACCATGTAAATTTTCTCACTTAAATTTGTCTTGTGTAAATGTTATTTGTAAAAACTAATTAATTTTTTTGAAATATCATTTTATGTTTTTTAAGAACCCCAATTGTGAATGAGGCCTTACATAGATACGAATAGGCCTTATACACTTACACAAAATGTTAAGTCCTAAGCCACAAACATGCACAACATTGGTCCTTACCCTACATTAAAGGATTTAAAAAATTTATATTGAAATATTTTTCATACCCAATCTAGAAGTGTCTAGATAGATATTCATACCCACATAATTCATTGCAACTATCTTTTACATCATAAATGTGTTTAATTATAGTACCAAAGTTAACATTGTGTCCTTTGCATTTTAAGGCTGTTTGTTTGTTGCTATGTTGATTTGGCTTATGGTTCAGGACACATTTGTTCATGTAGGATAGTTAGAATTTTTATTACATTTATAGTTACTTGCATGTAGTTTAACGTGACAAACCAACCACCATTATCAAACACTACATTTGTATAATCAGCCACTTCTTCTTTAAACACTACCCATAAATCACATTTATAACCAAACATTAAAAGTAGTAGCCCATTAGGTTTCAATAGATTTGTAGTTACTTGTATGCACTAAAATTTCCTTACCATAAGGACAGGAAAATTGTTTATAATTGCCTTAATTCACACACATAACCAAACACAAAAGACATCAACCTTAGTTGGATGTTGAGAAAAATCTCAAAACAATTTGTCAAAACCGAATGTTTAGTTGTATGTGTTATTTTGAATGGTGGTAGGGGCAAGTGCTTTCATTAACCAGTTCCCCTTTGCAGTATTGAGACATTTGGTCTTAGATATTTGTTCGGTGATGGTGTGTTTACCCCATAGGGAGTGATGGTGTGTTTACCCCCATAGGGAGTTCCTCTGAACACCAAATTAGCTTTTGAGTTTCAAAGACTCTCTCCTTCAAGGCAACTAATTCAGCCTAGTAACCATGAAGGTAGGCTGCCAAATCAGGGGCTTAAGTGGGTCCAGGTGCTTACTCAAGAGTGACATGGGGTACCTTTGAAGATGGACAGAGACAACTTTCTCCTTCCCCCAAAAACTCTCATTTGGTTCTTTGAGGTTGAGTATATCAATGATCTCCCATGGGATCCGGGAAAGTCGCATTGGACGATCATACCCCCGCTTGGGGACGCACCTCTTTTTGGGGGGTATTCTGCCAAAAGAGGATACGTTTCAAATGTTGGGTGAAAACTACCCTTGCCAATTTTGATGACCAATCATACCCCCACTTGGGTACACAGCTTTTTTTTGGGGTGTTCTCCCAAAAGAGGATACCTTTCAAATGGTGGGTGAAAACTGGCCTTACCAATTTTGATGACTTGCTTGCAGTAGCTTGAGTTGGATGTTATTTCTCCTCAAAAAATCCTCTCAAGACTTTGGCATAGCTCTAGAACCCCCAAGGTCTCTACTCTCATTTTGCTACCTATCAACTATAGTCTTCCAGTCGTATATTCATGGCTTGCTTACATGTGTCTTCAAATTGCTAAATTTGTCCAGGTGACAGCATTATTGAGGTCCCCCAACAATCTCTTATGGACAGTTCTACAACGAAATAAGCTTGGGAAACTCTTAATCAGCTTGGACCAAATGGGAAGCTCCCACAAACATTTATCTCACATGGTCTTACCTTCTTCTCGGAGAAATTGTTTTTCAAGGAGACAAAGATGAACCTCTGACCCATAGATTGCATGCTGATGGGTTTTCTTATGATAGGCAGCCCCTTCATATTCTTTGTAGTCTTGTCCCGGATTTCGGGTGGGCTGAAAGATGTTGTCTCCACGTCGATGGGCAGTACTCTAGTGCTAATATTCTGAGCCAAGCTTGGACTCCCGCTATCAAAGTGGCCATGCTTGACTTGGTTTATTTGTGTGTGGCTGCTGCCTCCTCGCTTGGTGGGTTTCCTGAACACCTACCTCGATGCAGCTTTTGGAAAACATGGTTTTGCAACAGCCTGAAGGAATCAGGGAGACACTAAACAGCAGTCACACCCTGCACAGAACCTCTTTCCTTTGCTTTCACAAGCCATTCAGGCTTTATCAGGTAACAGTTTTTTGACAGGAGTCTCTAGGATTTGAGACCACTGCTTTCTCTTAAGTAAAGTAGTCTGCACAATTACAAGAGTTCCACTACCAGTGACAATGATTCCTTGAGGTCAGGTATGATCAGCCCGCAGGGGTGCCCTCTGGTAGCCTATAGGGGTGCAGTGCATCTCCAGTACCACCATGTATGCCACATGCTTTGTATGTCCTGCTGCTTTCTGGTGCTCCCAAAATGATTTTAGTTAAAAAGCTTAATGCTGCTGACTGGAGCAGTGTTTTTAGGATTTTTATTATGTGGCGTATGTAGAAAAAGTGGCAAATCATCCCTAGAAAGATTTAGTCAAATCTGGCTATAGATTAGAGATGAAGAATAAACTTTTCATCATCCTTTTATATTTCTGGCTAATTATTAGAACTCGAATATAGCAGTCTGGAAACTTATCCTATCTTTTTTCTGACGTCTGACCATTGAAACTTTCAAAAGCAAAAAGTAAGTTCTACTTAGAGATTTTCATTTTCAATTATGTCAGTAAAAACAAGGCTGCACTTTAGCTTTATGATCAACGTTTTGCAATTTGCACCAAGATCAGGAAACATTTGGAAATTGCTTTAATTTGGATTTTTATTTTTTATTTTTAAATTTAAATTTAAATTTTTTCCAATATTATGATGTAGCTGAAGTGATGATCATCCATAAGATGATTTAGCCAGATTTGGCTACAAAAATGAAAATTAAAAAAATTCTTAATTTTTTGCCTGGTAAAAAAAATCACCATTTGGAAAAAATTCACTGAAAATAATACTGAAATGTTAATTTTGACTAAGTCCAATGCATCATTATTACTTTCTTTGTGTTCATTTGTTTTATTGTCTTTTGTAGATGTGTGGTGTTTTATTGTCAGGGTCTTCCCTACAAGGTTACTACTGTGTCTGTACAGGATCAGTTCTCAGCACCATTTGTGCTGGGCCAAGGGCTTGACTGAGTGCAAAGACCTGGGCGGATTTTTCCTGTGATACCTGGTGCATACCCACTGGGTATCATGGGAAAAAAAGGAGGGCAAGTGTTTTGAAAAATGAAACGGCTGAAGGAGTGAACATCGGATTTTCAAAATGCCCACCCTCCGTGGAGAAAAGATTATAGCTGCGACATGCCCTCCGATTACACTATGAAAATCTGGCCAGGATTTGCCCCCGTCTCTGTGTGCTAATGGAAAGTGCAAGCATTAATTTTGAAGAATTTGTACTGCTGGTTGCAGAGTAAGAAAAACTTGGATTCTTTGCTTTGATGATAATTAAATGGTAAGAGTCACAAACCACCATCGTACCTTAGCAGCTTGGACACATGTCTGATGAACAATTAATTAATTTTGAAGATCCCATGTGGAAAAGTAAAATATTCTTTAGTAGTCTGAAAATTTCTCTTTATTCCTTCACAGAAATTTCTTCTTTGAAAGACATGTTTTATTAAACAAATTAATGTTTCTAAAATAATGTAATTGGTATGGAAGCTGCCAAGTTACCATGGCAATGCCCAACAGGTATGGCATAAGTACTTGAAATCAGCTACAGATTGTCAAAAAACAGCTAGCGAAGTAAAGGTTGAGAAAGAGAGTTGAGTAAGTTTGGAGCCACACATCCGTGACAAAATTGTACTTGAGATGTTTGAAGGAGCTGAAGGTCTGCTATTATTGGTCCTCAGCAATTGCAGAAGCACAACTTTTGACATCCTAAGTTCATTATTCCTCTAAGTTCCTCAAGTTTTCTCCAGTCCAGCTTTGATCTTTCCAGATGGAGATCAAATGTGCATGACAAAGTTCCCCTATTTGTCACTTTATGTTAACTCAATTGTTCAGTATATAGTGATTTGTTAAAATCAACTAGTAACCAATGAGGCAATATAATCTTAAGACTATTTTATTTTTTGGATAACAGGTCTTAAGTTAACCAGTTTGTTATATGAATTGGTAATCAGTTGTTAATAGAACATGTTGTTTTAAACTTGTGACTAATAAGTTTGTTATTTTGATTTTAAAGGTTGTACTACCTAGTGATTGTTTAAGTTGAAACAACACTATGAGTTGGTATAAATAGGAGGACTTAAAGCTAGATTAGGAGATCTTTTTTCTTGGTAACTTTTGGAGAGTTTTTGAATATTGAATCAATTTACTTTAATTTTCTTTGAAGCCTTTATTTTTTGTTTTTTTTGGAATGCAAGATGTAAAATAAATGAACAACTTCAATGCTTGTGTTTTGATATTTTAGATTTGGAGAAACAAACCATACCTTTTGATAATTTCAATAAACTAGAATTGGAAAATAAAAGAGAGCATGTAAAATTAAAGGGAATATAAAACACCTTTAACATTTGGTGACCATGTAGTGGAATGAAAGTGTGAATAATCATGTTTACAATCTTTGGTTTTAGTAATTGTTTTGTTATAATATTTTAGGTTTGGATTTGTATTAAGTTTTTAGTAGTTTTCTAGGATTATTTTTATGTTCATACTTTTTATTTTTCTTTACAAACCAATAATTAAGGATTTCTTATGATCTGCATGTTGATCCCTAATTTTTTTTAACAACGTGTTGACCAAAAGAAACTTGAATTAATGATTTTTGTGAGATGTTAAGAATAGTCACAAGGGGCCTTGAAGGCAATTAGAATTAGAAGCATTGTAACAACTTGTTCGTGAAATGGTTTAGCCACAAGAATAACCACATTCTCAAGCCAAGGGAATAAAATTGGTTGAAGTTCTTAGCGATGAGCCTCGACAACCTGTTACAGTAGACATACCTTTTCATCAATTACCAATAGAGCAAGAAGAAAGAAGGGAATCACAAGTACCTTCAAGTGGTTGATTTTTGACACCCCAGTAGTCATCCCAACAATAGAGGTTGAATGCACAACCGGGTGGGTAAAACACCGAACAAACCTGTTCAACATGTTGATGAGGTAACCTTTGCAAGACAAAGATGGTAGTTTGTGACACCCAATTACTATATTCCTAGAGCCATTATGCCCTTTCGATCAACACCAGTTGTTGGTTACTATACATTTAAATCGGTTCCTATTTTGAATCTAACCATAACAGATTCTGAATTGGAGCACAACCAACTTTTACCTCAATTGGAACAACTAAGTAACTTGGAGCAAAGACCTTCACATAGATTTGGTTCTCATTAGCCCATAAAACCAATGGAAGTAGTTGTGGCCCCTTTTGTTGTTCAACAAACAAAACCACTTCATCAAATTATTTGGCTGAATGTACTTGCCATGGGAACCATTGAACAACCATTTGTTCAACGAAATATACTAGTTATAACCACCCAACCCATTGTTGAAGTTGCATTAGCATGTACATATTATCAACAGGTTGGACATGAATTCAAGAATTTTTCTTATCCCTTTTGTGGATGATAAATTAAAGAAATTGATGAAAGAACTCATAACTTTTCTACAACTTGTGGTACCGAGCACACAAATGACACATGTTGGTGTACTTGTGCAACAAATTTGACCACAATCGAATTTGGTTACCAACCGAATAATAGTTAATCAACATTTAGGTTGGTCGCAACCTGTTACACCATCAATAATAGGGCAACCTAGAACTATACCATACCCAATGTGGTATAATACTATTCTATCTTTTGTACCTATGGATCCTAACATGTATTCTATGTATGATTTGGGAATCAAGGAACTTGATCTATTGATTTTTGGAAGAAAAAATGGTTATGTAGTTGATGTTACTCAACCAGAACTAGTGCCACCTATTGAACAATTAATGGAGAACCACTATCCTATCAGAATTCCAACTTTTAGACTAGAACAACTAGTTTTTGTTGCGAGAGGTGTACTTGTTCAACAAACAATGATAATAGTTTTTCCTATTAATATACTTGTTACTAGATTATACTACCTATCTATGGTAATGATGTTCCAATCCAGCAGCCTAGAATGGCTAATTCATATCCAGAGCCGAGTGGAGAATTGCCTAGAGGTTTGCCTAATGGAAGATTGTTAGGATAAGGATCACTTGATTGAGACCCACCTAGAGGACCACCATTTGATCCACCTATTGGATTTTATAGATGATCAACACCTGATCCAAGGATATTCATGACACCATGGTATCAATTGGTTCTAGTTCAAAGTAAACCAACTAGTAAATTGCCATATCAAAAGTTTCAATATCCCACATATGTGAAAGATACTAATTCAGATGCTCACATTAGAGTTTTCATGAAGGTAATTAAAACCAATGGTGAGATTGTGGAGGCTAATATCATTAACTTGTTTGGTTTCACTTTATGAGACAATATTTCAAAGTAAGGTGAAAACTTTGTATAAGATCATCTTAATTACACATTTGATGAGTTGGAGTAAACATTTTGCAAATGCTTTCAAATTGTGAAAAATGATGGAGAAATTTATATGCAGTTGAAGAATTTCCAACAACAAGTTGGTGAATGGGTAGATGTTTACTAGAAACATTTGTTTAAACTGGTTAAGTATTTACAAGTGAAAGCTACTAATGTTTTCCTTATTACTATTTTTAGAGCAAGTTTATAACCATACCTTAGATTAGCAACAACATGTATGACAAAAGATACTTATTAAACATAAGGAAGATGCAATGATTTGTGAGGAAAGTGGACCAGTCATAGCAAATTATAATGCCTTGATAACTCAACTAAAGTCTAAACTAGTTGCACAGTCCATAGTCACTTATACCACTACTAAGTGGTAGATAACCTATTCAAATTATGGTAAAATAGGTCATGTGAAAAGAACTTGTCATAACAAGAAGAAAGAAAAACTAGCAATTATTATTGTACCCATTAAAGTTGTTGAACTAGTGGTTGAAGTAATTGCACAACTTGTTAAAACAATTAGAGTGCCATTCGGATATCCTTGTATTACCTTTTTTAGCTCTAAACATCGTGCACCTAATTATCCTAAAAAACAAAAGTTCAGAACATGTTTTAGATTAAGCCAACCATTATTACCACTGTTGTAACAAAAAACCTTAAACCTGAAAATGTACTAGTCAATGTAGTTGTTATTGTCGCAACATGTAGTTAAGTACCAAAGCAACAAGCTCTTAAAGAACGTGAACTAGTGAAGGCAAAAATAACAATTGATTAGCAAACATAAGAACAATTGTGTGGTTCCTTTGTTCATATTATCAGGGAGTTACAAGGAAATGGCTTAATGTCACAAGCATTCATCAATTTAAACAAACCACTTCGTTCGAATTGGGCTAGTTTACTAGAATCAATAAATCAACCGACTACTAGCAAGGAACCTATTTAGTTGACTCCACAAACAATATCACTAGAAAAGACTTTGGAGGAAATTTTGAAAGACATTAGTACTCAAGTTTTGGAGATTAAGTATGTTATCAACTTGGGGTTACTTTTGAAGATTGTGTCGAACATCAAACTGTACATTTTCAAACTAGATAAGTCTATTCAACCAATTTAACTTGAACCTATTCAACTTGAACTTGCTTGTGTAATAAAGGCTATTGATCATTATATTGATGCACCCCCAAGCTCCTTGATAGATTCAATTGCAAGTCCAAGGTGAAAACAACGGAAGGATAAGGAGTTAGGGTACGTTCCCTGGCTCATAACACTTCGGGGGTAGAGGGGCATGCTGGAGTTGCGGGATGGGGATTAGGACAAGCGACAAGTGGGTCAATTATTCACACGGACTTACACAAATTAAACAACAAGTTGGTTAGTGCATTGTTGGAATGCCTTTGGTGCATGGACGAATCATGGGCAAACATGGACTCACAAGACTCACCACAACTTGGACTTGGGGGAAGCCACTACTTTTTCCCTTATGGTATTTTATGTGCTTGGCCACGGGGCTTGCACCCAAATGTCATTTTGTCCCAGGATTCCTAAGTTGGGAGTTCCAAAATTCTCAAAATTAGGACTCTTGCAACTTTAGAGGCCCATAACTTCTTGCTTTCGAGTGAGGTGAGGTTTAAAGGAAAGTTGTATCCCTTCTCTAGAGCTTTCCAACAATATGTGGCATGCCACCTTCATGCAAGTAAATCAGGGCGATTCTTGACTTTTAGTGGTTGGGAGTCAAATTGGCACTGACCTTTCTTTTGTCCATAACTTATGTTTTAAGTACTCAAATGGGTCATGCAAGCCCATTTTAAACATCTAGGTCTCAATAAATTTCCAATGGTATAAGGAAATCTTCAATCCAATGAGTTTTGACCTTTGCAATTGCCTTTTGAAGATTTGAGAGTCCATTGAAACTTTAATTCCCAAAGTGGGAGTTCATTTGGGAGTGTGTGGGTTCATTCCCTCACACTCTCTTACATTCCTAGGAGCACGAAATGTGACTCCTAGGCTTCACTCTTGGCCTACACTTTTACAAGCCTTTGCCTTGGTCGCAAGCCCAAGTTTAGGGTTGCAACATAAATGGTTGTGATTCAAATCCAAGTTGGTAAAAACTTCATTGATGATGTGTTGATTGATGGAGGATCTGGAATAAACATCATTACTATAAACTTAAGAGTATAATTAGGTTTATCAAAACCTAATCTAACACTTTATAATCTTCATATGGCAGATCAAACTATACCTAAACCACTTGGCCTTATTGGGGATTTGAAGATATTTGTTCATGGAATTCCTTATATGGTTACATTTATTGTTATCAACAACATTGTTCTAGATTCTAGTTATTCAATGTTATTAAAATGTCCATGGTTGAGAAATGCAAAAGTATCCCATAATTGGGGAACTAATATTGTTACCATACAGGGAACTAGTACAGTAAGAACCATACATGTTACTAAGAAACTTGGTGTTCAAACTAAAAGACCAAAAGTCTTAAGATGTTATGATTTCCATTCTGGAATATCTAATGAAAAAAAGGATGTGATGTTTGCCATAGAATTATACATGTTTTCAATAGGAACCATAGCAATACCTACTCCTAAAAGGTATTCCACCAAAGATTGTTCAACATTGGATTGAACTTGATACCATAGTACCACTTGCTCATCAAGTAAGGTACCGGTTGCATCTTAATTATGTTATTATTGTCAGGCAAGATATGAACAAGATTTTTTTTTTTAATATAATCAAAGTAGTTAAGGAAGCAACTTAACTGTCTCCAATAGTGGTTGTTTTAAGAAGAATGGAAAGTTGAGGATCTATGACGATTTTAGAAAATTCAAAGTAGCAACAAAAAATGACCTTTACTTGTTGCCTTTCATAGATAAGGTCATCAACACAATTGTTGGGCATGAAGTTTATACCTTTTGACAAATTTTTAGGATATTAATCGCACAAAAAGAATAGCACAAAATTGCCTTTGTGACAAATTAGGGGGTTTTTGTGTGGGTTATGATGCCGTTTGGTGTCAAAAATGGACTGCCCACCTACTAGAGGGTAATAAGAAAAACTTTTCATTAATACATTGATGTATTCATGAAGATTTTTCTTGATGATTTTACAATTTTCAGTGACTTGTCAATTCACCTTTAAAAGTTAAAGACATGTTTTCTTAAGTGTAGAGAGTTTGGTATTAGTTTAAACCCAAGCAATTGTGCATTCATGGTGTTTTTAAAAACCATCTTAGGATTCATAGTGTCCAAAGAAAACAAAGTCATGGGTCTTAAGAACGTTGAAGCTTTAACAAACATGCTAGTACTTACTACCCCCCCGAAGATCCAAGTTTTTAATGAAATGGCCCAGTTTTATTAGTGCTTTATCGAAAACTTTGCTTCAATCACGTCACCTATCACTAAGCTATTCAAAAAGTCTAAAGTTTTTCAATGTACTAAAAAATGCCAAAATGCTTGGGAGGATATTAAGAATTGGTATATACAAGCCCCTATTTTGATCAATCCAAACTAGGAGTTTGAATTTCAAGTTCATACAAATGCATCTTAGTTAGCAATAGAAGCTATACTTGCATAGAACCCAATTAGTAAGTTTGATCAACAAGTTATGTATGCCTCTAGATTTACTACAAGAAAATGTGATTTTTAAAGAGGTCCAACTTGACGAAAATGTCCACATTAACCAAGGGGGACGGTCGTTTTGATTAAAGGCCTAGGGCATGAAAGACACGAGTTACTTTTGACTGAGACATTTCATTAAAGTGACCTTTTTGACAATGTGACAAATCAAACATCTAGTAAAAATGCCAGAGGTCCATCAAGATGACCAAAACTTAGTCAAATTGACCATACTTAATGGCCATTGTGATTTATAATTAATCAAGTTGGCCATTCTAATTTGACACTTAATCAAATCAATCATACAAATTTGATTATTTAACCTATAAGTTTATGTTGCATAAGGTACATACCAAACTTAAGTTCATAGTTAATAGGCCCTAGGTTAAACGTATTACACCTTATAGCTACTTATAAAGTTTAATAGGTTATTTACATGTTACCTTTAGGCACATGTAGGTATTTAAACTTAATACATTAATTAGTTCATATTTAATAATTGATAGTTAATATTCAATAATTTATGATTAATAATTTATATAATTATTTAATCACAAAATAAATGTCAATTAATAACCAATAATTAATTTATCCATCAACTTGTTAATTGATTAATTATTATCAAATTATTAGTTTTATTTTATTTGGCTAATATTTGATAGTAATTTATAATAATTAATAATAATCAATACATAATTGTAAATAATGATTGATAAGTGATTATTTCAGACTAATTTTTTAGTTAATAATATTTTTATATAATAATTAATATTAAATAACCAATAATTATTAATTAATAGTAAATAATAAATAATTAGTAATAAGTAGCAAATAATAAATTATCAATAATAAATAGTAAACATCTAATAAATAATCAATAAACGAGAATTAATTTTTTTTAAAATCAGTAATTAATAGTAGATTATTATTATTTAATGTTTAATATTTCATATTTCATAGGAAATATTCAATAATCAGCCATTTATATTGAACAATTATTAAATAATAGTAATTAGTCATTAATTAATATTTAATATTTAGTAATTCCTAGGAAATAATTAATTATCAATCATTGATATTATTATATAATTTATAATAATTCATGAATCATTTTAAATTATTTTTATTAATTACCTATAAGTAGCCTATCCTACTAACTAGGTAAGTAGCTTCGCCTATTAGGTAAGTAGCTTAAACCTAGACTTATTTAATAAGTTAGACTACCTACCTAGTATGCCTAGGCTAAGTCTATTAATAGGTTAGTAGGTACCTACATAGCCTACTAAATAACATAGGCTTAAGTAGCTCACTAGGTAGGTATAAACATAGACCTAAAAGGTACCTATAAGGCTTAGTAGACTATAACCTACATGTTACCTAAGTACATGCATTTATTTATAGGTACCTCCTACTTATTTAAGCTACCCTACCAATAACCCAATAAAAAAAAACCAAAAAAAAAAATCAACCAAAAAGACCTAATCAAAACGGTTGGGTCCAAATTGACTCGTCCAAAATGGCACTTTGGTCAAGTCAGACATGGGAGCAAAAACACCATATGGGGGGTTTTTTTGACCAAAATTCCCGATTAATAAGACCATGATTCCTTGTAATGATTGTTAAATTTAGCTAAGAAAAATTATATTACTACTAAGAAGAAGCCCTAACTATGGTCTATGCCTTACACAAATTTAGACATTACTTACTGGGTAATTAACTAGTTTGTTATGTTGACCACATGGCCCTTGTGTGCTTGGTTAATAAACCACAAGTTTTTGGCTGAATTGCTAGGTGGTTATTATTATTCTTGGAGTATGATTTAAAAATTGTTTACAACCTTGGTAGATCCCATTTGATGGTAGATGGATTAAATAGATTGCTTAATCAAGCAAAATCGGTTGTTTAATCAAGTAAAATCGGTTAGTGTACTTGATCAAACCATTGATGTTCATTTCATTTTACAACCATAGTGGTTACAAAATGTTTATGATTACTTGTCAAAGGGAATGATGCCAAAAATATTCACAATTTCACAAGAACAATATTTAATTCAAAAAGTTAAACCACTTGTGTTACAAAATGGAGTACTTTATAGATTTGGACAAGACAATAGGTTTCATTACGTTTTGTAACTTGAACATGTGCCAATTATACTACAGGGGCTACATAGTGGAGTTGGTGGAAGACATTTTTATTCAAACATCATGGTGAAGAAGATCCTTGATGTCAATTATTAGTGGCCAACCATGAACAAAGATGTTCATGAATTTTGTCGGACTTGTGATTTGTGCCAATGAACAGGTAACCTGTTAGCACAAAATATGGCAAAGTTAATTACTACTCTACTTGAAGAACCTTCCCAAAAATGGGGACTAGATTTTATCAAACCTATTAAATTAGCGAATTGTTATTTTGGCAACCGATACATTTTAATTGCCATTGATTATGCTACTAATTGGGTGGAGGCTAGAGCTTTGCGCACCAATACAACTACTATTATTGCAAAGTTTTTATATGACAATATTCTCATTTGGTTTGGTTGTCCACTTACTATTGTGATAGATCAAGGTACCCATTTCATTAACGATGTTATTTGTTATTTAAATAATCATTTTATCTTGAGACATACTAGCTCTATTGTCTATTATCCACAAGGGAATGGACAAGTTGAATCTACTAACAAAGTCTTTGGTACATTACTCACAAAATTGATGAATGAAAATCAAAATGATTGGGATGAGCACTTGTCCACAATTTTATTTTTTTATAGGATTGCTTTTAAGGTTGGAACTAATCACCTTCCATTTCAACTTGTTTACAGATTACACCCATTACTACCTACAGAGTATTTGTTACCATCCAAGCCAGGGCAAACCTATGATCTAAAACTTGTTAGAGTTCTAACTAGTTGCATGTCAAAACTAGAGAAATTGCAAGAAAACTAGTTAGTAGCACAAGACTTAATAGCTTTTAACCAATGGAATCAGTAGTTATGGTCTCATAATCAATACATGGAAACAAAGTACTAGTTTGGAGATTATGTTTTATGGTTTCCAAGAACTGTCAAAGTACATACCCTTAAGTTTCAGAGACAATGGTTTGGACCATATAGGATCCAATATCAATAAATTCAATCCTAATCCAATTTGGTTAACATTAACAAGTTGAAACCCTATAGGTTTATGGGGATCAAACATTTCAACTTGTTTTAATTAAACTTAGTGACTTTTTACCAGAGGAACCAATGGAGGTAACCCATTCTAACAACCTATCGAGTGGTTGTAAACTAAACAGTTCATTTTTGGTGTCGCAAGGGCAGTTTTTATGAGGTACCTTTAAGTTTAGTATAATATGTGTTGAGGTTTGATTGAATTTTTAAAAAAGGACTCATTTAATTAAATTATAATACTTGAAGAATGAAATTAAAAAAATTGAAGATAAAATGCCATCACTTCATTATAAGGTGAACTTTTCAAGTGATACAAGATGGATGATCATAGTCCATAAAAAGTGTTATGGACTTTTATTACATAGTAAATATGTTTTAATTATTGATTTTTTTTTTCCTATTATCATTGTGAGGCTATTATAATATTAAAATAAGGGTTTCTAATCAAATTTAATATTTTAATTTATTGGGATTCTACAAGGTTACCAATAGTCTAGAAAGTCCATAATTGATTGAAATGTAAAAATTGATAAATGTTGTTTCGTAAAAAGTGACATTATAACCTAACATAAAATCTGCCAATTATAAAATTTCAAAAAATCCATGTTTTTGCTTCCAACTTTTCCCTAAACTGATCAAATCGGAACATATTTGATAATTTGAAAACTTATAACTTTAGGGTTTAGGTATTCTTCTTGCTTCCTACCTTCAAATTGACTAATTTACATTCCCAAAACATTAAATATTTGCATTAAATTTTTTAAAAAAAGAAAACTGTGGATTCCAAAACCTTCCACTTTTGGTCCACCTTAATGTGTAATCACCTTGTCCATTAAATAACAAGTTGAAGAAACCCATTTTGATAACCTATCAAATGAGGAACTGATTGAGATAACCCATTCTAATAACCTATTTGTCGAAGAACTAGTTTAATCTAACATTAGAGGTTTGACAACAAATAACCTAATTAAAAGAAGAATGGATAATGATTTGTTTGAATCAAAACTTGTTCAAATGGGTATTAGCGACTTGTTGAGGAGGTCACCGATTGGGAACCAACTTGTTAGCCTTAATTTCGCATGAAGTAATGATATTCAAATAAACCTAAGGTGTCAATTTCTTAAGGCAAGTATGCCCTAAAAGTTACGTCATTCTCTAAGTGTTGCCACTTTTTGCTTTACAACTGTAATACAAAGAATCGTGTGCCCTTTGGAATCTCTTTTCATTTTTTCATTTTGGATTCTTTTATATTTTTTGCTGCACCAAAATGAGGCAATGAGTGCTTTAGATTAGTTGAGAAAGAAAGCAAGTAAGAGGGAAGTAGAGTTGAAAAGAGAAAAAAAGGATAAAGAGGTAAAAGAAAGAGAATTGCAAAGAGTTAGGGAGGAAGCTTTTGGAACAATTGGGGCAATTTACATTGAATCACTTGCATCAAGGTTGCCTCTTATATTTCAAGAAGGTAATGAGAGTTATGGGGAAGAAAGAGACAGAACATGAAAATTTTGAAACATTAAAACGTGTTGTTACTATTCAAGAAGGACTTGAAGAAACATGGTGAGGTCTTCAAAGACAATTTTCACCTCCTGCACCTACATTTGTAGTAATTAATGATTTTGAGGATGAAGAACAGTTTGAAAAAAAAGCTGCAAAGAAAGAAGAAAATGTTGAACAACATCTTAAAGTTGAACAATTGGAAGATTTTTCATTAGTATTAATTGGAGGATTCTTTGACGTAGAAGTTGATTCTTCTGGCATACTTGTGTTTTACCTACCAAGTCTTGGTCTAAATACATGATGAGGCACAAGGGAAGGGAACAAGTGGAGGAGGGTAGTTCACCTACCAAAGTAACTTGGAATCAAGCACCTGCTAAAGCAAAGGAAATTTTAAAAATACTTCAGTGGATTTTGATGGGATCCAAAGAGTGATAGTGGGTAGAGTGAGCTGGTTTGGGTGGCTTGTTTGTTGTTCACTAGACAATTCCATGTCCAAACCTATTGGAAGAGTTTTTGCACATCTAGGAGTCCACCGAGGATGGATGCATTTGGGTAGTTGTTTGTGGTGAAAAAGTCACCATTAATCAAACACTAATCGCTAAGCAATTTGGCATCAATGCTAAAGGAGCGGTTGTTAAGGGGGTAGGATGAACAAATGATTTTGGATGAATAAGGCATTTAGGATAGGGACTGATCATGGAACTTTGTTAGGTTGAATTTTGAATTCTTATTGGTTTTGAATCAAGATGATGTGACTTGGGATTACCCAGAGAGGGAAGATTTGGGGAAAGGAAGGTGAATTTTTAGACACACACTTTTGGGAAGAGGAAGAGGAATTGTAGTACTTGTGGTAAAAAACCATAAATTCTCTTTTGATATGCCACATATTTAAATTGTTGTTTTGATTTTTTTCAACAAAACATGGGATTCTATTGCAATTTTGATTCATGTTTTTAGTAATATGGAGAAGCATAGACTTTTGTAGTGAATTTAATGTTTATGTTGTTGTGTGAATTTTTTGTAATATCAAAATATGATGAAATGAATTGTAATTTTGTTTTTGGAAGTTTTTATAATGTTTCTGAAATGTAGATTTTGGTTATTTGGAATAGCCTTAAATTTGGTGTTTTAATGAATGGCCATGTTAAGTGTGTTGAAAATTGAGGCATAAACAATGGATGTATGCATGTGAAGTGCAAATATGTTGTTACAATAGTGTGGAATAATTCTATAGGAATTAAATTTCACTTTTACCATTTGGTTACCATCTTATGGGGAATTTTTTTTTGTTTTTTCTATAAATGAAAAGGTTTTTTATAATTTCTTTTGTTATACCATAGTTGAGAGTGCTCAGACAAGTAATGTTCTTTTTTCAATTCAAAATTTAAGGGGTATGTTAGAAAGTATCAAAGGTCTAAGTGGTTGACGTTGTAAGGATTATAAAGCAATCTACAGATTTTGAAGACAAAGAATTGTGAAACAAGATGAATCGAATGGTGACTTAGAGTTTATAATGACAATTGGACTTGGAGGCAAATCGACAAGTTATTAAAAGATAAACAAAACATAATCTTGAAAATAGAGAGGAGTATGCAAGGCTTATAAAAACCCCATATTGGAATTTGATGTTGGACAAATGAGTTCTAAGAATAGAAAAAAAATTTATAGGGCATAGGTTGTCTTTACCACAAAAGGTGGTACAACATGAAATATGGATTGGGGGTCTTAAGAAAAGGCATAATCATAGATGATAATCTCCATGAAAAAAGATGCAATTGAATACTCACCTAAATGAATGGGTGCAGTATACCCTGAGACAACATGTTAGAATAGTAGTTACCCAATCACTTGGTGCGAGTATAACAACCATAGGAGTGGAAAAGGTTGTTGCGCCCAACATGGATGTTGTCAAAAGGGGAATATTGATTAGATGTGTAGCAAAATTAGGTCATGGATTAGGTGGAGTTTCAGTAGGAAAAAAATTGAATTGAAGTTCGACATTACCAACAACAACTATTGGAGTTGTTGGGACACCTCAAATGGTGTTTACTAATCTAATAATGACTAATGTGAATAGGACTATAGATTGACCACTAATGAATCCAATGGTTGTTAGAGGGTACAAAAGTGCAAATGTAGTGAATCCAAGAGGAGGATATTGAAAACCATTTGCTGTAATTGCATCAATTCTTGATCATAGAGATGGCCATTATGTTGGGTTAAACAAGGTAGCTTTTAAGTATCTTGATTTCAAAAAAGATGCTAATCCAGATGTTCAAGTTAGAGTGTTTAATTATGTAATAAAAGCAAATGTAAAGACTTCTAAAGAGTGTTTCATCAATGCATTTAACTATATGCTAACAGATATAACATTAGACCGGTGTCATAAATTACATGTTAGAATTCCTTGATTATACTTTTTCGAAGCTAACATAGGCATTTTGCAAATGTCATTAGAAAACTTAGAATGACAAGCAAATATACATGGAGTTGAAGAATATGAAGCAGGAGGAGACTAAGAGGGTGGAGGTGAATTATGAATGGATTTAGAAGCTGGTTCATGGTTTACAAGTACCAACCATAAACAATTTTTTGATTATTGTGTTTAAAGTGGGTTTGTAATCATATTTCAGAATTACAATTGGAGGGATGAAGTAGTCAACATTACAACAATATAAGGAAGCAACAATGTCGTGTGAAGAAGGCATGATTATTACAGAAGCAAGGATTGCCCTTTTCATACCACAAAATACCAAACAGGTAGCATTAGCAAAAACATAGAGTAATACAAGGAAGATTGACGAACATTGCACAAATTATGGGATGACAAATCACAATGTGGAGACATATAGAAAGAAGAAAGAGCAAACCATGGTGGCAACAACAAAGGCATCAGAACCAAGTCAAAAACCATGAAAGACATCTTCATATGCATGCCAGATTTGTGGTTTGAATGGACATAAAATGATAGATTGTCCAAAACTTGTTGAGATGCAGAAGTTATTTCATGGGAAATTTGTGGCAATAGCAGACGTTCAACTTGTTGTTGAAACACAAATAATCACTACAGATGTGAATGTGGTGGATGTTAATGTTACCACAAGAAGTAAAGTAATTGAAGAACAGGTGTTCAAGGATAGAGAACTAAGAAAAGCAAAAAGTGTTATTGATTAGGAGAAAGAATGGTTGAAGAAGTCAATGGTGAAGATAATTCAACAAATTCAAAAAACATAGACCTAGATAGAAGGGCCATCCACATCCATGGAGGGATGGAACACAACCTAGCCAGGTATGCCAAATATTAGTCTTGTGGAAACAAAAAAATCTTTGGAAGTAATGAATTCACAAGATAAACTAAAACTAGTAGAAAAGATTTTTCTAGACATTGGTAAGGAGATGTTACAAACAAGTTGTATTTTGAGCTTGGGACAATTGTTGAAAATAACTCCCGAGTTAAAAAGATATTTTTACTAGAAGCTAAAACTAAAGAAAACTCAGAATTTAGGTAGAGCAACCACAAAGAAACAAGTTGGTTCTTTAGTACCAGAAGTGGGGACAACTACTGTAGTAATAGATAATCATATAGCAGTTATCCAAGTATAGATTGGGAAGAATATAATAGAGGAAGTGTTGCTAGATGGAAGTTCTAGAATTAATATTATCACAGAATAGTTGAAATTGAGGTTGGGGCTTCCAAAGCCTAAACTTGCACCATATAATCTAAGGATGACAAATCAAACAACCACAAAACTAGTGGGGTTGATAAGAGATTTGAAGATATATGTTCATAGCATTCCTTACATAACTATGTTTATTGTACTTTAGAATAATGTGGTATATTTTAATTATTCCATGTTGTTGGGGAGACCATGGTTAAGGGATGCTAAAGTGGCACATGATTAGGGGAGTAACACTATTACCATACAAGGGAATGGGACAATTAAAACAATTATAGTCACTAAACATTTGGGAGGTGATATAAGAAAACTAGAAGTGTTATTATGTTATGATTATTAAAATGGCATCACAAATGAAGAAAAAGATATCATCTTTGCTATAGAACCATAATTGTTCTTAATAGGAATAATGAGTTTACCTGAGATAATTTAATCTGTGAAACACATATGTGGAAATCATGGATATAGATGTGAAGATTATTATTTTAGACCAAGAATTTGACATACAGAGAACAAAGAAAATAGTTAGCAACAATTACGAGCCACAAGTAGTTTTGGAGGATAAGGTGTGTCTAAAAATGTACTATAGTCATCAACGAAGGAGTGTTGCAATGGATGAAATTTTAGCAAAAATCAAAGCACAAGGATTGTAGATAGTTGGATGGATGCTAACAAAAGATTAACAATTGATTAAGCTGAATATGGGAACTAATGCACAAACACAAATGGTAAAGATTAATGCATAGTTGGAAATAAGCAATGTGTTGGAAATGGAGCAACTGTTGAAAGATTTGAAAGGGATTCCACTAGAGTTGGAATAACACATAATTGAGTTGGACACTACTATACCATCGACACATCAAGCCATGAACAAATTAAATCTAAACTATGCTATAATAGTCAAACAAGATATAGACAAGTTGTTATTGGCTAGATTTATTCAATTTGTAAAAAAAGATACATGGTTGTCACCCATAGTAATACTACCCAAGAAAAATGGCAAACTAAAAATTTGTATAGATTTCAAAAAACTAAATGTAACCACAAAGAAGAAGATGAAATGTTGAACATAATAGCAAGGTATGAGGCATATGTTTTCTTAGATGGATATTTAGGATATCATCAAATTTTTATAACTCTAGAGGAGAAATATGAGATTACATTTATTATAGACTCAGGGGCTTTTATATGGAAGGTGATGTTGTTTGGAGTGAAAAATGGACTTCCAACATATCAAAAAGTTATTACCAAAACATTTAAAGAATATTTGGATAGTTTTATGAAGATATTTCTAGATGGTTTTATAGAGTATAGTGACATGGAGAATCATTTATAGAAGCTCAAATTATGTTTTCAAAAGTGCAGAGAATATGGCATTAGTCTAAATTCATTCAAATGTGCATTTATGGTACTTTCAAGGATGACCTTGGGTTTTATTTTTTTAAATAAGGGAAACTACCAAATTCAAAGAAGATTTAAGTAATAGTAAGCATGCCACCACCCAAGAATCCACAACAGATTCAAGTATTCAATGGGATGGCACAATTTTACAAATGTTTTATCAAAAAATTTGTTGTTATTATGGCACCTATCATTAAACTAACCAGAAAGATAGAGGCTTTTCATTGAATAGAAGAATGTTAGAAGGCTTGGGAATTGATCAAACAAAAGTATATTGAAGCACCAATATTGGTATCACCAAACTAGCAGGTGGAGTTTCATGCTCAAACAAATGCATCCTTGTTAGCTATGGCGGCCATGTTGGCTCAAAATGTAATAGGGAAGAGTGACCAACCAATACTGTATATTTCTAGGCATTTGAATAGAGCATAACATAATTATAGCACAACAAAAAGAAAGGCTTTAGCAATTGTTTTTGTTTTGCACAAGTTCAGACATTATTTATTGGGCAATAAGTTTGTCTTTTATGTAGATCATATGGCATTGACCTATTTGGTCGACAAACCACAAGATTTAGGGAGAATAGTTAGATGGTTATTATTGTTTTTAAAATGTGACTTCATAGTAGTGTATAAGCTAGGCAAAACTCATGTAGTTGTAGATGCATTGTTAAGACTACCATACATTATAAAACCCATAGGAGTGCCTAATCAAACACAAATGCAAGTTTGTTTCACATAGAGCTTGAATGGTTGAATGATGTAAATTTTTTTCTGAAAATAGGGCAGATTAAAAGAACATTATCTATATAATAGAAACAAAGATTAGTCAGGAGAGTAGAACCTTTCACATTAGAGAATGGTGAATTGTACAGAATGGGACAAGACAACAGATTACGATGATGTTTGACAACTATAAAGCACATATGGTGATGAAAAATTTGCATGAAGGACCATCAAGAAGGCATTTTGTAATTGAAATAACATAGAGAAGATATTGGATGCTGGATATTGGTGGCCAACTATGTACAGAGATGTGCATGGTTACTTGAGATATTGTGATGCATGTCAAAGAATAGGAAGATTGGCAATTCAAAATCTTGCAAAGCTGGTCACAAGTCTTTTAGAGGAAGCATTTATGAGATGGGGACTTGATTTTGTGGGGCCAATTATATATATGGAACGAACGTATTCTTGTTGCCACAAATTATGCTACCAAGTGGGTGGAAGCAAAAGCATTGAGAACTAATACTGTAATAGTCATAACAAATTTTTTATATGAGTGCATATTAGCCAAATTTGGATGTCCTTTGACTATAGTCACATATTAGGGAGTTCATTTCATTAGTGATGCCATCAAATATTTGATAAATCATTTTCTCTTGAAGCATGTGAGTTTTACAACTTATTATCCTTAAGGGAATGGGCAGGCTGAGTTTACTAACAAGGTACTTGGGACACTATTGACCAAGTTAGTTAATGAGAATAGAACAAATTGGGATTTACATTTGTGAATGGCGTTATTTTCATATAGAACTACATACAAAGTAGCAACAAGGTATACGCCATATCAATTAGTGTATCAATCACATCGATTGATGCCCACAAAGTACATAGTTCTAGTTATTGGTGGAAATGAGAGAAATAATACCTTAATGAAACTTTTAACTAGTAGAATTATAGAGCTAGAGAACTTGTAGGAAGGTAAAATGCAAGTTGCTAAAACTACAAGAATTCAGTAGTGGAATACATCATTATGGAGTCAACAAAAAAATCTAGAAAATAAATTTAATTTTGGTGATTATGTTCTGTAGTTTCCAAAGGGCAATAAATCACACCTAGGGAAGTTTATTAGGAGATGGTTTGAACCGTATAGAATACATTATGTGTTGCCCAATAACATTATGTTATTGGTGACCATTGAAAAGTTTAAAACTAACCATGTGTTGGTCAATGTCAATAAGCTCAAACCTTATAAGTACATGGAATCTGAAGTTTAGAAACAAGAACAACAAATGCTAGTATATTGGGAACATGGTGTAGGTGGAATTTAAGCAGAGAATTGTGATACAGAGGAGGACAATGAAAACTATGAAATAAATAAACCACAAGTGAAGAATGTTGCACATGAAGAACAAGTCAAAGATCTTGTAGTGAACACAATATTAATTTTTGACCTATAGATGAGTAACAAATTCATGAATAATAACTATAGAAGTGAGGGATTCAGGATCTAGAGATTTGAAGATGATTTGTTAGAGGTATTGACTAAATCAACAAGAGTATTTGCCTAGTCATTAGGGGTATTTGCATAATCATCAGATTTGTTGGCACAATCAGTAAAAAAATCAATACAATTAACAAATGTATTGTAATAGTCAGCAAATGAATTGACACAATCAACAAATAAATGGGCATAATTAATAGAAGGTGTACAGGGCAAACAAAGTGGCGTTGGTACATCTAATGAAAGGAGATTAGCGATGTGGAGTAATTAAGAGTTGAAATCTTTGGTGTTCATTCATAATGATGACATGAAGTGCTTCCACATGGATGTACAAAGGACACATAAACTTATAGTGATGGGCCATATTAGTTTCAATGATCATGCGTTAGTTAAAAGACAATGGGTAGGTAAAAAAATGAATGTGATGGGTGGGATGTTTAAAGACAAAAGAAAAAGGGTAACCATCAAAAGCAATTTGCGTTTGTTGTTAGAAGTTGTGCATGTTTTCAAAGTTCTAAAATTCATAGTAGCATGAGTGTAAAGAGTGCCATTGAAAAACTACAAAGAATAGCAAGGGAAGGGGAAGTGTGAAGGAGTGAGCATAGACAAAGGCAAGAGGAGGAAGCATAATTATTGAAGAGAATAGAAGTAGAAGAGGAGTTGAAAAAAATAGAGAGAAAAAGCGTATTGAATATTCAATTGTTGGCTATAAGGTTATTGACACATTCATTATCATCTTCGGAATGTGTAGAAGGGAAGGCGTATAATGAGAAGATACAGTTTGCGTAGACGATAATTCAAGACATAAATACAATTAAAACATCTATAGTTGAGTTTTTGCGTAGAAGTAGAAGACGTTGGCATGTAAGAGAGTAGACAAAACTAGGTGCTACATCAGTAGATTTGGTGTTCATTGAAGAATTAAAAGAAGATGAAGCTATGGAGCAACATTTTGTGGAAGCATAGAATGTGTAGAAGGATGGAAAGGAGGAGAATGTTGTTAAGGCAGAAGAATAGTTATCCATAGAAGTGTAGGTGAAAATACAATAAGCCACAGAGGTATAGGAGATGACAAAAGCACAACGAAGGGCGATGAGATGGAGAGGTGTGAATCGAAAGCTGTAACGAAGAGAAAACGCGCAATACTAGACAAAGTTACACTTCTAGAGAAAGGTATTAAAATTCCAGACCCTAAGTGATTCATGTGGATACAGATGAAACAAATTATGACAAACATGTTGAGCAAATAGAGAATTGGAAGGATATTGTTGAGGAAGAAGACTAGGTTTCTAAACAAGGTTGGTTACTTTTTTTCTAATGGAGTGGCAAGCACCGATGTTTGATGTAATGTTGGAATTCCTAAACACATTCATGATCAAGGCCACATATATCTAATTTGGGCATAAGGATAATGTGTATATAATTATTAAAAAATTGATTATAGATGTCTTTAGAGTGTGTGCGGAAGGGTATGTAGAGGAACCAAAAGGGCAGGTTAGTAAATCATTAGTAGTTTAGGCATTACATAATTGTAGACTTGCACTTGCAAATTCTTTTATAGATCAATGGAATGCAAAGAGTTTGGGTCTACTGTACTTTGTCAAATGTCCTGCCATTATATCTATCATTTATCAAAGGGAGAAGGTACAATATTTTAGCAACAAGATGGCTATTACATTGGTGAGAGTAGAAAAGGGGTAGATGGTAAATTGGGCACAAATTATGTTCAATAGTTTATATAGTGAGCTGGACCAATGGTATGAGTATGTTAAGGAGAATAAGGGGGATAAGAAAGATACATGTTAATTTGCTTTGGTATTGGCAAAAATATTTTAGTATATGTTTGTGTATCAAAAGGAGAATCCACAAAAACCACCAGCCAAGGTTAAAAGGATTAGGGAAGAGATGAAGACAACATTGGAGAACATTAAGAAAGCTGTAGCAAAGTCTCCAAGAAATGTTTTTAAGAGGAAGAATAGAGTTGAGAAAGGAGAACCTCAAGCTTAAGAGTGAAGGGGGAATAAAAGAACACAAATCTAAGGGCACAAAAAAAATGATGAGGGGTAGAGTGGAACCATTTGTAGTGCTAATAGTGGTAAGGGTAGTGCCAACACTTGTACATGTAGCTAGACAAACTATGAAGATACCACAAATGACAATTCCATAAGATACACAACTAACGAAGTAGTGGTAGGAGGTACCACAGATGACATCTCCACATGGGAGAAAAATGAGGGAGCAGAAGCAAGAAGTTAAGGAGGAACACGACACAAGGGTTCTAAAGGGTGAAGAACATCTGCATTTTAATGCAAATGTATATGAAGATTAGATGGAGACCATAACAAGTTCACAACATTTGCAACAACAACAATAACAAACACAGGAAGATTTACATGCTATTGAACTATAGATGGAGAAAATGGTGACACAACTTGCTTTTGAAAAGTTCAGACTAGCAAAATTACAAGTACCACCTAGTAGACCAAAATCTAGAGAGGGATTCCCATTTGAATTTGAATTGGGGAAAAGAATGGTGCAAAAGTTGGGATCATCTACAAAAGGATCTAAAGATCTTACGACATAAACAAGTACAACAAAATCTAAAGAGGAGGTAGTTATAGAAATAATCAAAGTAGATAAGGTAGTTAAGTTATTTCAGACAATGGTAATTGTGAGTTTGAATATGGGGAATTTGACTTTGGAAGTAAACACTCTGAAGAATAGATTGGCTATAGGGGAGAAGGAGAAGGTAGTGTTACAGGAGGAATTGGATAAGGAGAGAGATTAGAAGGGGTATAAACATAATGTGGAAATTTGGAGGAAGAACAGGGTAGAGGTTGAGCTAAAGATTAAAGTGTTCATTAAAAAACTATAGGATGAAAATGAGGAGTTGAAGGGTAGCATAGCATGACTAAAGTCATAGGATGAAGAACTGCAAGATTTAAGGCAGAAGGTTGAAATCTAGGAATCCATAGAGAGAAAGTGGACAAAGGCATTGTTTCTTCATAAGAAACAACAAGAGGCTTTGGATAGTTAGGTGAAAGCACTGATTAAGGAAAAGAAGGAGAAGGAAAATGTTTTGATAGATTTAGAATTGATAAATTTGAAGAATGTATCTTTGTAATAGTCTAAGGAGCTTAGAAGAAAGATAACATAGGCAGAAAAAGAGAAGTTAATGGAGGACAAGGAGTATCAGAGAAATCTGTAGCACCTACAAGCATAGTTGGAGATGGCACAAGAACATAGGAAAAGTCTAGATCCAGCTCGTATCAAGAAAAAGCTAGAGGATTATGAACAAATGTTATAGTGTTATACCCTGATGAGGATGAAGGACAAAATGAAAGATTCCAAGGCAAAATCTGAAGAATGGTGGGAGGTTGGAGAGGAATATTTTACAAAGGAGTTGGAGAAGAATCTGGCTTAACATAGAGTTGATGAAGAATTCTAAGGTACAAGTTGGAAACTTATCATAAATTTTTTCCAGATTTGATCTAAGGGAGTCCAACAAGTATAGAGGTATTGGGCCAAGATGAAGAGATAGAAGTAGGGCCCAATGTAACAACTTAAGAGGAGGAAGTGTAGACTAAGGAACCAAAAGACCTCAAAAGTGGAACAATTCAGCAAGAGGAGGTACAACTAAAAAAACCACAGGACCTTAGAAGAGGGGGTCAGGAAGAAAAAAAACCCACAGAAAATTCAAGAACACGAAAAGGTGGAGGCTATTCCAGTACCAAAAAAAAAGGTATCTAAGATATAGCATCTGCAAATAAAACCACAGACTGAATTAATGGGGGAGGAGATCAGAACTATAGAGCTAAAAGTAGATATAGAACCACTAGTTCTTATACATGTTAAAATTACATAACTTTAATAGGGGATACATATGTTTAGAAGGATAATAAATGCTTTCATTTCATTTCAGCCATTTTACAAGGATTTGGGGCATAGAATCTAAAGTATAGAGGTGTTAATGTTAAAGGGGTAGGGTGCATACATGATTTTGGATGAACAAGGCATTTATGATAGGGATAGATCAAGGAATTTTGTTAGTTTGAATTTTGAATTCTTGTTGGTTTTGAATCATGATGATGTGATTTGGGACTGCCCAAAGAGGGGAAGATCTGGAGAAGAGAAGGGGAATTTTTAGACACATAGTTTTGGGAAGAAGAAGAGGAGTTGTAGGTATTTGTAGTAGAAAGCCACAAATTTTGTTTTGACATACCACATATTTTAATTGTTGTTTTGATTTTTTTCAACAAAACATAGGAATTTGTTGCAATTTTGATTCATGTTTTTAGTTCTACAGAAAAACACAAATTTCAACAATGAATTCTATGTTTATACTGTTGTGTGAATTTTCTATAGTATCATAATATGATGAAATGAATTGTAATTTTGATTTTTGAGTTTTTTACAATGTAATATGAAGTACAAATTTTGGTTATATGAAATAACCTTGAATCTGGTGTTTTAATGAATGGCTATGTTAAGTGTCTTGATAATTAAGGTAGAAACAGTGGATGTATGCATGTGAAATGCAAATATGTTGTTACAGTAATGTGGAATAATCCTATAAGAATTAAATTTCATTTCTGTTAATAGTTGATGCAACAAATGTGTTGGTCAAAGAGGCTCAAGTTGCTCTTAAGAACATAGTTGAACTGATATGCATTTGTTAATAAAAAACAATGGAGCGTCATTCTGATGGAGGAATACCATGTTAGGTTTGTAGCAATTTTGTAAATTATTTACCAATTAGAAAGGTTAACCTATTTCAATAACCATATTGCCATCACTTTGAATTTGGCAAACAAGGGAAAGAAGATTAACTGGTGTTCCATTATGTTGACACAAATGTCAATAGTATTTAACCTGGTGGACTAAGCATTAAAAGTAGATTACAATAGGGTTAGCAACACTTGACAAGAAGGCAACAACTTGTTATTATGGATTAGTTATAAAGGTTTATTTGCAATATTAGTTTCCCTTGTCAAAGGAAGATATGCTTGTTGACTTTCCAAAACCATAATTGGTTCATGAGAAAGAAAAGAAGAAGATTGTTATGAAGCAATCTACAGAACCCTTTCTTAAGGTTGTGATTAAGAAGCAGTTCATTAATGAACGACAATTGGTGCGTTTAGTTAACATCTCACCATGACCAATTCGATAGTCATAATGGGTGAAGATACAAACTAAACCGTCAACACCCAGGGATTAGTTGAATCCAGAACCAACCAATTCACCACTGAAGAAGAAACCTCGCACCCATCAACAAATCATGGTTATGGAGGGAGGTGATGAAGACATGGAAGTTATATCACTACACATCAAGATGATGAATCAATAAGGACAAAAAGTGACCAATTCATGTAGGATCGAAATGAACCTAACTTTGAATAGGTACCAAATCAAGAACCTTTATTTGCTTAAGAAACTTCTACTCCTATAGAATAGGCTAACAACCCATTATCAACAAGGACCAAATTAGTTCAATTAATTCACCCTAAACCTGTTGAATCAGTTCAGTTTAGTCATGTTTATATTTTTCCTAAAACATTGGCAGCCTATGCTCAACATGAAAGCTTGAAACAAGTTACACTTTTCTTTGAACAAACAACCTTAATTGCCCAAACTTGGCCTTAGACAATAGACAACTTAACTAATTTGAAAATGAAATATAATATTATTGAAAACCTATTAGAGGACACCAACAATTAATTATAGGCCCATTGCTTATAATTGGTTAGTCATAAACAAGCCTTGCAAAACAGATATAAGGATTTAACTACTATGAAAACCTAGCTCCTTAAACTATAGATAGAGAAGAAACATCTAGTTGTTGAAAGTGTTGAAGTTGAAAGAATAATCAAGAAGGTTGAAGCCCTATAGTTGGAATACAATGAATTGACTTAGGTTCATTTCAAAACCCATAATGACTTAAAGACCCTACAGACTAATCTTGATTAGTTAATAAGGGACTATGGCAAGATGGAGGCCATTAGTGTACAATAGGAAAATAATTTGTTGGAGCTAGAGAATACATGTCTATAATAGAAGGAACAATTGACAAAAGTCAACATTAATATGGAAAATCGTACCTATGAACTTCGAGTATAGATCCAAGAATTGAAGGGTGAATTGGAAACATTTTGTAAAATGTCGGGTAAAGTTTTTCAAACCACTTACATGGTTTATGTGTAATTATAATATCAAAAGGAAGAGCAAAACTGTTTGGTTGGCAAATCAAGGGAAGTTAAACAAGTGATGCATTGCGTACAATGGCTTTGCCCCTTATGGCAAGTTCAAACCATGCCAATTAAAATAGGAAAATTTGCTCCATGAAGGTCCCAAAAAGTGAACTCACAATTCACAATGACATTTGGTGAACATTCTTCAAAATATTCAACCAAATGAAAAGTACATCCTAATTCTTCCATAGTCTCTCCTTGCAAGAGCAAGCAAAAATAAAAATGATAGGAACAATCAAGATTTATGTGATTTGTAGTGACCACATAGATCTTTCGACAAACAATCAAACTTCGATTCAAGATACCATTCCTTGATGTGAGTTGTTATTGTTGTGAAAGAATTCAAGGTCTTGATCGGAGAGGCAAAACACAAGAACATACCAACTTGGGGCATAATATCAAAAGAGAAAACAAGATTTTGACTCCAATCTTGTGCAAACATTAGGTGTGCTATTTCAAATTCAAATGATTTGGTAAGAAAGTCCAACAAATTTTGTCATTTTCAAGAATATGTGGATGACTTTGCATAATTGGTGACTAATCTAATAAGTTGAATTCCTTTATTCCTTCATGATCAAGATGGTTGTGTCCAATCAAGTTATGAGAATTGACTCATAATTGACCTATTCAACATTGAAACAAGAAAAGGAAACTTGGTACTCAGACACACATTTTTCTTAAGATAAATGGTAGATCTGAAGGACATTCTCAAGCACTTTGGGACGCTGATTACATCTAGGCTAATTCCTTTGGAAGCTAGACCTCAAATCCACCTCAAGACATTTAAGAACAGCTGTGGATGCAATTTAGTTCATCATACCTGATGTTTAATGTGGGACATGAATAGCACACATACATGTCCTGAAAGCTTCCTTTCTAGTAGGCAGGTTGCTCAATTCCTGGAAATCCTTTTATTACCTCATTGTGTGACAATTAGGAAATGTAGTTTGCAGTATGCAAAAGATGAACAAGATGTCAAATACAAAATAATAATAGGTGTACATATTCTTGTCATGTACAAAGTTAAAAGGTGCAAGGATGGTGAATGTACTCTCATTATACAGCTCAATTGAGATGCAGAAATGTAACAAGTTCAATTTGCAATTATGCCCAAAATTGTCAATGGCGACCCCAATGTATTAGATAATGGTCTCACTGCTGCTGCCTATTTCTGCTAGGTAAGGTGACTGGCGAGCCCTATCCTCTAGAATAGGCAGCAGTGAGACCATTATGGACCATAATGTCAATTTTTGAAATGGAGAGCTGACCATGATGCTGTAGACATAAACAAGGACAGGTGATAAATCAAGAAGTAAAGTCACCTTTGATGAGAATTATCTGCCATTTAAGATGTCTATAATGTGATGGAATCTGATATCAAAATTGTTTAAGTTGTAAGTATCATGCCCAGTTGCAGGCTCAAACTCAATTTGCAAACAAATTGAGCACCCAAAAACCTAACCTCATGAGCAACCAACCAACCTACCTAACATACATAGCTCATAGTTTACTTTTGCAACGTCAACATAGAGGCTCATTAAGTCGTGTAAATGGCTCTGCCTCCTTATGGCAAGTTCAAACCTCAAACCAGCAACAACAGTTAAAATAGGAATTGTTCAATGAGTTGGAACTTGTTCACAGACTGAACTTATGCCAGAAACAGATTCCACTCGTAATTCACTTACAGTTTGAACCTGAGTTTGCTCAATCATGGCATGGAATAGCTCGTGTATTTAAGCAGGCATTCATTCTACGCGGCGGCTAAGGTCTCGTTTCGGGTAGAGATGACGATTCCGCTCCGTAGACGCTACACCTCCATTGCCTCCAGCTCCTGTTCACAACGTAACAATTATAATAAATCAATATAATTCACTTAAATATTGCACCACCAATCAATCACCCAAGTTCTACAAGTTATGTACAAGGAGTACTGAAATTAATTACACCGTGCTGTGTTATATTATAGACTAATTAAAGCCATTTCAACCATGAAAATCACATTCGAGAATGCAGGAGAATGGCACAGCTGATTGAACATAAGCCTGATTTCATGCTCTCGCGTGCACTCTCGCTCGAGACACTTTCTAGAGATTAGTACCAATGTTTGCCGTGTAGAATTATGTTTCTCTCCATTTATTTTTTACAAAAGAAGGAATATGATCAGTTTATAGGAATCCAGATGACTCTACGAGCTGGAGCTGTAGTGCAGTTAACATGCATGCGGAACTCTAGTACTAGAGCACCGAAGCAGCAGCTGTGTGATCAAGTCTGCTTAACGAAGCCCCGGCCCGGTTCTTCTGATCTACTACCCCGGTTCGAAGGAGCTTTCGATGGATCACATGTGAAACCAGCGTGATGAAGCAAGCAACCTTGTCAAGATGACACAGCGCCTGCATATGGACAGACACCCATGTGAAGGCCTTTTCTGTAACGGCAAGCAGAACAGAAAAGTTATACTAGCTTCGGAAAAACATCATCAGCAGAGCCCACCTCATAGGAGCTGTTGCTCTAGGTCCCTGGCTGTCGAGTAGCTGTTACCATATTCCATACTAAGAATTTCTTCCAAATGATCCATAAACTCCACAAGGTCAGTAGTAGTACATGCAGAAGCCACAGCCACAACTTTATCTTCACTGTCCAACTCGTTAGAAGGCCTTGAACTTGAGAGGTTATAAAGCATGATTGCCATAATCACCTTGACACTGAAACCGCCAGATAGATTGCCGCAAGTCGTTTGAAAACTTCCGGAACTCTGGTATCGATCATCCGATCTTATCAGCAAATTTCTGTTTCTCGAGGATGCGCCAGTGAGGATGCTTGCTGCAAGTAAAAGAGTAGACTATATATAAGACCAGACCATCAAGATTCATGAACCGACGTTGCGGAGCAAAAATCCGAACATCACGTTACCGCTGCAAATCCTGTGAACCGCGCTACCTGCGCAGAACACGTTAGACGTCCAGTCAGGTTGTTCTTGGCACAGACCGTAAAACTCTGTGGGCAATCTTTAGCAAGCAACAGCACTAGAGCATTATACAGATAGGCTCAAAAGACGGTGAGTGATGTCGATGAGGCAACCGCATCAGAAAACTCCCGAACGTTCTCCCGTCAGAAAACCTGCAAGCTGAGAATCAACACCCATCAGCGGCGGCCGCTATTTCTAAGCGATTCTAAAGGACGCCCATGACAGCCTACAGGTCACGGTGAGTCCAGTGCCGAGTCAACCCAGAGGGGAAAGCCCTATAGATCTGCAGATGATCCAAGATCGCGGCCTGGGGATGAAAGCACGATTGAGTGCCTGCTGCACACAGATCGAAAGGCCGGGACGTCGCGCCCGGAGGCATATGGTTGGCTGAGAGAAGGATGAAAGAGAAATGTCGAAAGCAGCGACCTCTTTGTGATCTGCAGAGTCCTGTAGTCTAGACACTACAGCAGCTTTGCAAGCAAGCAAACGCGGATCGAGGTTGAACTCATGATGAAAGCGCACTCCGCGACCGCGACATGACATCCTTTCTTTCTTTCTCTCAGTCAACTATACATCTCAAGAACGCTGACGAAACTCTTGTGCTTTGCAGCTCGGAACGTGTCGTGACCAAAGCCGCAGCAGCTCTCCATCTAACAAAGTTCCTTCGAAGACCGAGCCGGGATGTGAGTCTATCTAAGCTTCCTTTGCTCTGTCTATCTTATACCATTGGATGTGAAACCCTGGGAGCAAGTAGCTAACCCGGTTGGTACGTCCTCGGTTCACCAACCTTGAGTTAACAATTTAACCTACATCCCCCTTTAGTTTTAGTGATAAAACCCAATGCAGGAGTTTTTTTGCATTCAAAATGGGTTCTTTCACACTTAACTTACTTACCTATCTCCATTTCCTGTAAAAACCACTTTCCAAGGCAATTTGCAGCTTTCTTTGGTTTGGAAACAACTTCCCTTTTTATTTCTGTGTATTTTGAGGGATCTCCCCCAGCGGGGGAACCCTAGGGCATTAGGTCAGCGGAGCTCTCCCAATTTTATATGTGTCGACATATTCCTATGGGAAAAAAAATAATCCTATGAAATGGGAAAGAAGCAAGAAAATAAAAAAAGAGTTGTTTGGGGAGGTTTTCATACTTGTGCGTTCTCTTGAGGTTGTTACCCTTGGGCTCACGTTGACATGCCCTTTTTCACTTGTTGCCTTGTGCTTTTCACACTTCACCAAACTCCTTTTGCATCGACCCTTTTAACTCATAGCTATTTGCGCACCTCATGGCACACTTGGTTAGTCTCAAAGCCCCAACCATTTAAGAAGAACTTAGACTCACTAGATCCTACTCTTGAGGTTAAGTCTTAGTCTAACTTGGAGCTAGCCCAAGCCCAACTCTTAGAGTCGATCCACATGATAGTAAGCCGAATTAGCCCTAGGGACCAACTCAGGGGCCTTCCAAAATCAATTCCCAGAGTTGGTCTAAAGGACTTCAATCAAGACGACCCAAATCATCCCAAAGCCAACCCTCTCTTAAGAGTTGGGCCTTGAAGCTTTAAAGGGACAAATCATCCCAAATGCTTTAATAGGCTCGCCCCCCTTGGGTGACTCAAGACAATGCTTAATCATCCATTGAGGGTTGTAAAGGGATATGCTTCACTGTAGTCCCAAAAACAATCCTCAATTATCTTTTTTGACCAACAAAGCCCAACTTTTGCCTTAGTCCATATGGACCCCAAGGTTCGGACGCATCTCGACTTCTGGAGGAGTCGAACCTCACAAAGCCATTTATGACCTAACTCTCATATCCCCTTAGTGGCCCACTAAGGTGGTCCTGATATAAGGTTCACATCTGCTTAAAACATTTCTTAAGCGAAAGGGCATATGTCACACGCCCTTGGGTGCCTCTCCCTTTTAGGACAACACATTTGTATGGAAACCTCACCTACAACTTACAATCCACCCCCCTTCGATTTCCTCAAGAAACTAACCTCCCCATCTACATCTTCCAAGTACCCTTTCCTTCCTTGACCCCAAAACTAATTTGTTTTTATCAACTTTCAAGGTTGACTTACTTTTTCATCCAACTTGGTTTTAGGTCTTGCCCCTATTTTAAATACATTTTAAAAGTTATGTGGCTTCCTTGAACTCTCAAACTTTTCTTGAGGTCCACAATATTTAAAGGTCCAAATGATGTTATGTCATCTAACTTTGCAAATCTACCAAATTTCTCCCCATCCCTCATGGGAGCTCCCCCCCATTTACATACAATGACGATGGGAGTTCAAAATAAGGTAAATTTATTAGTTTGGCAGTAAATTTAATAAATGTGTATAAAATAATTTAGGTATACAAAATATTTTGAAATATTTTCATAAAAAAAAGGTATTTGAAAATATGCAATATATATGAATCAAATTTAAGAAAAGAGTGAATTCATAATTGATTTTTGAAATGATGACATTAAGTTTGTCACATAAAGAGAATGAAAAACATGGATTAAAAAAATAGTCATAGTAAGCCAAAATAAAATTGAAAAAAAATCACTATTAAATGAAAAATCTAAAAATAAAGTGCATTAAAACTTTCTTAATATAAGAAATTAAAATTTTTATTTTTTTAATACCATGATTTTTTTTAAAAATTTATCATCTATGATACATTTCATATTGAAATATTCAAACTTTCACATCAACTTTTGGACCAATCACATATTTAATGATATTTAAATAGCATATCAATGTCAAAGATAAATCACCTAACCATGCTTTTATCTATTTCTGAAATCATAACTTGTTAATATGATTATACATTGTAAAATACCATCATTTCAATCTTTAAAGTTATTGTTCATCATAAATCTATGCCCAATGAGTGTTAAATGTTGGAGGATTAACAACACATTGTAATGATGATGGAAGTTTGATGTCAAAACTAATTCTAAATGATTATTATAATTTGGGTGTGAACACAATACAAAAAGCCAAACATGCCCATTTAGGTAATTTGATTGGTAGATTAGGGTTATTTGCATTGATTATACATTGTTTAAATAATGTTGACATTCATTTGTTATAATACATGTATTTAAAATTTTGGATATATTATATATGCATTATATTCATCTCATTTCATTTATCCAAATTTTGCTACAAATGGTATTGTTATATTGTATTATATAAATGCATCAAAGTAGAAACATAATCAAAGGAGCCACCCAAGTGAGTGGACATTCTTTAAAATTGCATTTTTGTATGTTTGAAAAATCACATGTGAAACATAATAATTTAGATTGTCATAATTTTTTTGGGAATATTTTTCATTAATTGGAAAGTTTACATGTTCATAGTTTCATACAAACTAAAATTGTTTTTGCATGTTCAAAGCATTCAAACCTTGAAAATGGACAATCTTAATTTTTTTCAAACGTCCTTTTTTTTTCTACCAAATGTGCACCATTCCTTTTAAAAATTGGAGATGATTTTAACATTGATAATTAAATGATCAAAAGGACTTGAATTGATAAAAATTGTTTTATAACTTATTTGAGCACATTTGGTTCAAAAATGTTTTTTACCTTGAAAATATGGATTGAGAAAATATGTTTTTAACAAAAGTTGTTCATGTTTATGTGATAAAGGGCATGAATGCATAATATACATGATATAAAATTAATTTATAGTCAAAATGGATGAAAATATGGTCAAAGGAGCCAAGGGCACCAAAGTAAAAATCCTTTTTGAAGGACTATGCGTGACAAGTATCACTTTTGTGTTGGTTTATAACTTTAAATTTTGTATTTCAAATACCCCATTTAACATTGCATTTTAGATATAAATATATTTGACTAAAAATTGATTTTATATCATGTATATTGTGCATTCATGCCTTCTATCATGTAAATATGAACAACTTTTATCAAAGGCACATTTTCAAAATCCATAATTTTCAAGGTCAAAAACATTTTTGAACAAAATCTGTTCAAATGGGTTATATAAAAAAAATCATCAATTCAAGTCCTTTTGCCCTTCTAATCATCAATGTTAAAATCCTTTCTAATTTTCAAAAGGAATGGTGCACATTTGGTTTTAAAAAAAGACATTTGAAAAAGCAAGGATTATCCATTTTCAAAGTTTGAATGCTTTGAACATGTAATTTTACAATTAATGGAAAATATATTCCAAAAAAATTATGACAATCCAAACTATTATGCTTCATTTATGATCTTTCAAAAATACAAAAATGTAGTTTTAAGGAGTGTCCACTCACTTGGGTGACTCCTTTGATTGTGTTTATACCCAAATGTAATTATATCTAAAATACAATGTTAAAGTGGGTACTTAAAATACAAATTTTTAAATTATAAACAAACACAAAAATGACACATGTCAAGTGTAATCCTTCAAAAAGGACTTTTACCTTGGTGCCCCTAACTCCTTTGATTGTGTTTTCACCCATCATATACTTCCAACATGAAATTAATTACCCACATGAAAAACATGTAAAAGGTTTAAGTACATTAATAGGAACCACCCAATCCCAAGTATAGGTGTTTTATAAGGACCATGCATCATAATATTTTAACATGGCTTCCATGTTTTGGCTAGGTTGAAGGAAGATGATAATGCCAACTTAAAAAACTTAATTAATCCACATATGTTCATCCATGAACTTTTTAAAGGAATATAATTATTTATGCTTAAAGAATGATTATTTATATGCAAACAAGTGTGTACATTTCAACGCAAAGTGGACATTTCAAGGTCAAGAATATATTTTTAAATATCATTTAAAAGAATTTAATTATCAACTAAACCATTTTGTGAACTAATACACACAACATGGTTATTAAATCTAAAAAACCTTGTTGAAAAGAACATGTTATAAATAATTATCAATTCTTTTATCCAATTTTGTTCTTTCATGACATATATATCATACTATTATTTAAATGTGCGAATAATTATTACATGATTAATGTCATTTTGAAAGCATTTCAAGTCTTTCAAAAATGAAGGCTTTTGAATAATCCATATGAACATTAGATTCAATCCAAATTAGTCCACATGTTTTCATAATATATTGAAAACATTGTTGTGTACAAACATTAAAAACTTACAAAATCAAACACTTATTGCACTTGTGATTCTATTAATGTGATTGCACCCACTATCCATTCAATGATAAATGAAACATTTGAAAATAATGCAAAAATAATTTAGGTGCAAATTCATTAACATAAAAACATTGTGTTTCAAACCAAATTATATTTCAATGTTTGAAATTCTTATGGTTTTTTTTCAAAGCCATGGGGGTAGAATATGTCGAAAGTCAACATACATTAGAAGAAATCTTATCCATTCCAACAATATGGTTATGACTATAAATGTGATTAGTGTCCAAATCAACTACTTTTAGAACTATAGTTAGGTTACTCCTATCTGTCATTTTAATTGTAGATGTGTGTAGTCATATATGCGACTATTGCAATCACATATATAGCTACAATGTTGATATAATCAAATGAAGTCACAAATGCAACTATAATTTGTGACTATTACATGTTTGGATGGAAAAGTAAATTATTTAGTTCTATATTATACATGCAAATAAATTTTATTAGTAAAGTTACAACTTATTATAATCATAATCAAGTATGATTTTTTTTATTTAATAAAGGTTTGACATGTCTAAAAAATATATCATTTATTTGATCGTAAAACTTTTACCATAATTTTAAATAAAATTTATATATTATATTTGTAAAAATATAAAACTTAAAATTCCATCAAATTCATTAATTATCTAACATTACTAAATGTGATTTATATTAAAATATATAATATAAAAAATGTTATACATCATAAATATTATAACTCGTATTTAAAATTTTATTTTATTTTGAAATGTGATAGATATATTATAATCACATTGTATAAATTTTTTTTAGTGAAATGAAGGATTAATATGTGGGAAATAAATTATTTATGTATTTATTATCGACTATTAGTTGTAAAATATTATAAATCATGTGTTTGTAATTTTTTTCAATGAATCATCATCAAAATGTAATTCAATTTAACAAAATTAAAAAAACATTTATTCAAATTGTGTACATTTTTGGAAGAAAAATATATTTAATTGTGTATGTCATTGAAAGTACCTTAAGACTCAAATTAAAAAAATTCAATTTAAACAAATATCAATAAAATATGAAATATTGAAATTGATGTTTGTGCAATGTTTAAAATCAAGTATGGGCTAAATAAAATGCATTCCATTATATTTTCACATCAGATGGGGTGGTTGGATGGCAAAGGAATGGATATCCATCCTTGGGGTCTAAAGACCAAACCTCACAAGTGACATAGTTGTGGTCAACAATGGTATGTTGACCATATGTACCTTACATAATTAAGCTACTTAATTTAGGTGCTTACTTAAGCCTACCTATGTACCTAGACTAAATGGCCTACCTAGCTACCTAAATTAGGTTTTTTGCATGTCATAGATAATGACATGTGTCAACAACTCATAAGATGAAAATTTATGAAATCACCAATAATATGAATTATTATCTTGCATTATTTACATAAATATAATTAATGTAATTAATAAATGTTACTAAAAATATATTAAATCATTTGAATTTAATTGATTTTTAAAATGTTGCACAATATTTTAGGTAGTCACATAGTTCGACTAGTCAATGGATGAAAAATCCCTGTAATCGCAAGTGATATGCAACTACTAATGTGACTATACATGCCATACGGAGTTTTTAGCAATTGGTTGGTTTTTGCCACTTGTCTAAAACACCTACAGGGTTTGTAGTCACACGTCAAATGCAATGTTTGAAAATGATATTGTTTTCAACATTCCTAATTGCTTTTATGGTGACTATAGTCTTATTAAGTGCCAAAATTGCCCACTTGGAATAAATCTTTATAAGTAATGGATTATCTAGTTAAGTTAATGAAGCAAAACATGATTTGTTATTCAAGGAACATAATTTATAAATCATAATTTTAATAATAATAATAACATTTGAACCCATCACAAGGCAATCACACGAATAATGGAACATTTAAAAGAATTTAATGACATGAATATAGGGTCCAACCACTTATTAAGAACTAGACTTGCCCCCTTAGACTACTGTTTAATTTAAAGCAAACAATCTTTTCCCCGTTGACATGGCACACTATTTGGTCAAAGATGGGGACTTTTTTTCAAAAACTATCTTGTTTGCACGTGCACGTGCGTCCATTTTGTTTCATCATCTTCATCCAGTGGAGGGCTGAAATGGGACTTAGGTTTCGAGTTCTAAGAGTTTTTAACTTCCCAAAGAACTATGAGAGTTTGCAATGCATGCAACAAAATTGGAGTTTTTTTCTTGAACATTTTTTATGTCAAAATTTTAGACATGTGAAGCAAAATTCCTTTGGAAAGTTGAAGTTTGAACTAGTTTCAAGAGCTCATGTTTAGTTTGTGCATGAAAATATGTGAGTAACTAGGTGAACTTTGCAAATATTTGCTCAAGTTCAAAGCTTTGTGTTTGCAAACTATTGTTTCATTTTTGGGCATTGGTGTGCTTAAGGTACTCGAAACTTAGAAATATGGAGTAATAGAAAACTATGGAGGAGCAAAAAGTTAAGAAAAGAGAAATGGATGACTTGACTTACACTATGGATTATAGATTACAAATCGTAAAAATTTTTACTCGTAAGAGGCATCTGAGTAACGAAGGACTCAATCTAAAATTAAACCTTGAACCACATCATGTTACCAAAGAAGATTATTAAAAAGAATGTTTGGCATTTGTTCTAATTATAGGAATATAAACCATGTGCTCCTGTTAGAGACCAGAGAGGAGTTGTTAACATTGTACAAAAAGTTTACGAGTCCTTTATTATGACCAACAATGAATTTGTGAAAGGTTTCATTGTAGAAGCCAAAGGGATTCCCATTAATTGGGTGGCAGCAACAATTACAATAGCAAAAAAAATCAAAGCGCAAGGAATTGGAAAAATTCAAATCCAATATAAGGGACTGTTCAAAGCGAAACGGAAATGCAATAGAGGTTGGCGATGTAATTGATGGGGCATGGAGGGTGGAAGGTCGAATGTGCACTTCTTGCTACCCACATGGTGTTACAACCACGGAATTGTCAAGAGTGCAAGATGTGTATGCTTTTCTTGGTGAGATGTTGGTCAAGTCAACAAGGAAAGTTGAATATTTGGAAAGGGAAAAGCTAAAGATTGAAGAAAAAGTAATAAGGATGCACCTTTAATATGCATGTTTTGAAAATAATGACCCAAGAAGAGCAGAAGACCCTAGTTACTTTGGAGAACAATTTATTTTTGCAAATCAAAGCCTACAATTCTTTGTAAAATATTGTATAGGTTTGTGGTATCTTCTCATAATATTTCTAGTGTTTTGGGCTCACCACCAAAATTTCCATCATGATCAATTTTATATTTAAGGTTTGAGTTCCAACTCATTGATGCGTTCAAATTTTTCAAATCTTAATATTATTCATTAACATTTAGGTTTTTGTGAAGCGCTTGAACAAGTAGCAAATGAGGGGACAAAGGTGGCACAATTTAAAGGAAAAAGCCTCTTGAATGTTTCTAATAGAGGCAATCATGTCCTTGGGTGGTACCACTAGGAACGTCACACCTTGATTTTGTTGAACCCACTGAACTTTGAAAAATCACAGGAAACACTTAAATGAACATTTTCATAAAAAACATTTGAATACATTTATTATGTTCCATGGATTTTAAAATCTCAATAATATCAAGAATATTGCGTATTTTGATGTTCCTAAACATTGCATTTAGAAAAAGTTTCAAGAACGTAACACTTATTTTTTTCCTTGAACGTTTGGGTCAAGAACACAAATTTGGAACATGATTTGTGAATTTTTTTATAAATTTTTGGCCTAAGGTAACTTGGAAGTCATTTTATTTTCAAACTTTATTTGGAAATTAATTGATTAAATATGATTTAATTATGAATTTCCAAAGTTGAAGTTGTCAATTTTATTAAGGGCCATTTTAATTAGGAATATATATATTTTTAATTTTCCAATTTTTAAAATTCCCAAATAAACTTCAAGTCATATATTAGAGCATGCAATTGATAAACATGAAAAAATACTAATTTATAATTGTGAAAACATTTCACGAAAAGGGCCCTCAAAAATGATTTGATTATTTTTGGTTCCTTAACCATTACTTGAGGTGGTTCCTAGTGCTACCACCAAAGGATGAGTTTGCCCATAGGTTAAATGTTCTTAAAAAAGAAGTTGAAGCCTCTAAGAAGAAATTAAAAATTTGAAGAGCCATCATTGAAGAGAGTAGGGCAAGAGCTATGCAAGGAGAAGATTATTTCCAGGATGCAAAGTTGGAATTATGGAAGGTTGAATCAAATATTGCTATAGTCAAGAAAGAAATGTGTGAAGTTGAAAATAAAAAAGAAGTTTTCCGCACACAAGTTCAAGATATGGAAAAAGGGGGAGGAGTATCTTTCTAGCTTAAACCATTTCTTCACCCAAATGCACATCCAACATATTTAGAAGTCAACGTAGTCATTTTAGTCAATGTTTATTCATTTTGTAAGAGGGGTTTCAATTTTTTCAACGTTGTAGTGGGGTCTTGTAGACATTTGTATCATCCATTCTATTTGGTAGATCTTATAAGGAGCAATAAATGTTGTGTTTGTGTTAAAGTTTTCCACCCAAATTGGTGGAGTTATTGGGGATTTTGCGATCATGATGCAAATGTCAAGGAATTGGCCACACAACTTGACCTAGAGAATGTGCACAAGGAATTACAACATGCGATCATGCGTAGTGCCCATAACTACATGTAAGTGCCAACATTCCTTACTTAGATATATGCACCCTAAATGTTGTTTTAGGGTACATATTTGTTTAGATCTTAGAATTTAAGAGATCTGAAAAGGTTCTTGGTTTGATTTATTTTGCTTAGCATAGGATTAAAATCCTTTCAAAAGCTTAGCTAAGCATTTCAATGTTTCAATTTCATTAGGTAATTGCACGAAGTCCTTCTTGTATACTTTTAGTGATCCACTACTTTGCTTTCAGCACTAGCAATCCTTGTGTAGTGCTTTCAAATCCATCAAAATGTTTTTTTTTATGTTCTATTAGTGCTTTGAAACCATGTCACTATGTACGACTCCTTCCAATAACCACTTATGGTGATTTGCAATCAAATTGCCTCTTATTGGTCCTTCCAATAAACACTCATGGTGTTCTGTAATCACTTTACCTCTTAGTACTCCTAGGAAGCATTAATGGTGCTTTGTAGTCACTTTACTTGTGGTTAGGTCTTCTAGGAAGCACTCACAATGCTTTGCAATCACTTTACCTATGATTAGGTCTTCCAAGAAGCACTCATGGTGCTTTGCAATCACTTTACTTGTCATTAGTCCTTCTAGGAAACACCATGGTGATTTATAATCACGCCATTTCTTTCAATCCTTCCAATAAGCATGCAATTGCTTTGAAGCTTGCACATTAGGTGTGCTAGTCCTTATGATACACATACATAGTGCTTTGAAGCATTATCACCCTTTATTTGCCATTCTAATCATCATTCATGTTGTTTTGACACCATGAATTTGTTGTTTCTCCTCCTAGTAAGCACACATAGTGTTGTGACATTTTGAGCTTTGCTTTTTGACAACTTATATATTTAAATGTTAGATTTAAGGTTTAGTTATAACTTATGGATTCAATTACATGATGTTTATGTTAGATGGGAATTAATTTGAAAAAAGGCAATGTATGGTCGATGCAAGTCATATCGTACTATATGGGCTTAAGTAAAGTGAGTTGGGATCATCAACTTCAATATACCCAACGATTGGGTGACTTAACATTGTAGGAATGAATAGTCCTTTGGGACTTTTCTTTACAAATGGAATACTTGAGCCAACACAAACACCACCAAGGTCACCAAAATGTAATTTTGGAAGAGGTGAATTCTCCATTGAAAATTCAACCCAATTCTCATTAGAAAATACAACTAATTTGTGAATTTTTGATTCTGTATGTAATTTGTTTCATAAAGATAAGAACAAATTCGTTGTTGGAAATCTTGAGACAGATGTTCGAAATTCAACTCATGGTAAATTATCATATTTTGACTTAGAAATCTTGCAAGATCTTTTAATTGCATGGACATAATTGTTAGTTACAATTTTGGAGCTCTCTGAATTTTTTATTAATTATTGTTTTTTGCATTGTTTCACCATAAAAGTGATAATTGAAGCAACTTTCCAATTTTAATTTGTTGAAATCTTAGGGTCACATCAACCATTCAATCACCAAGTTGCAATTGAAACTGCTCAAGTTGGTAGGTACTTGTTCATGAATGTTAAGGGTGTTATGCAAGAAAATGGACCAAATCCAATTATGGATCATCCTCCACTAATAACCCAAGGTATGTGAAAATTTTGACATATGTAGTCTTTTATTGAATTTTGTATATTGAAGTTACAAAAGATCTGCATGTACATTTTGGTTATTCTTCTCTTGGATATTTTTGGTGTTTAATACAACTTATGTAACTGTATGATTTTCATTGAATTTATTGTAGGTGCTTGTATTCTAGAAGCAGTCACACAAATTGCCGCTCTTTAAACTAATACATATATTAACCACCCAACATCACCAAATTACAAGAATTTTCTTGAATGAACATGATTTTAGATTCATGAAACCATGTCCACATTTTCTTGTAGGTTTTCAAATTATGTGACATGTGTTTGGGGTAGGAAGAAACAAAGTGGAAGCTAATGCCACAAAATTGAAGCAAAGGTATTAGTTCATGAAGCAAAAATCTTGCCCAACTGAAGAGGACTTAGATAATACAAAGAAGACATGCTCCTTGTTTAAGTTGATTCCTATTGTGCAACATATAGAAGTGGACCAAGTTTTTCAAGCTTCAAGCTTTGGTAGTAAAAGCCCTAGTAGTCCAAACATGCAAAAAAGAAAAGCTACATGGAACCTTTCAAAAAAGAAACCTTAAAAAAGTTGGGGGGAATTTTAGGAAAAAAACTATCACAACAAGGGGACAAGTAGTTAATGGGAATGAGCCATTTGAAAAATATCAAGCACTAGGATCCTAGCAGAAAAAAAATGAGTAGTCATTATTTTGTTCATGTGCAAGACACTCCAACAAGCATTGTTTTGCATTGTTTCACGTACTGTACGGTCCTCATCTCCATCTAAATTTAAATCTATTTATGTTTTTGCCTACTCCAAACAAAAGACTAATAGCAATTAAACTTAGCTTAAGTAACCTATTTCGTTGTAGCTTGAACAAGCATATTATACCATGGAACGCTTGTTTTTTTTTAAAACCATGTGTTACCTTGAGTGCTTGCAAATATCATGACTATGTTTTCTTTGAATTCTCTTTTCCAGATATGCAACAAAAATATTTGGATACACTTTTTCAAGTATAGTTTTATGCCCCAATTATTAGGCATATAATTTTGATCTTATTTTTACTCCTAAGTCATGTCATGGATTTAGTACTCCATCTCATAGAATGTTTTACCTTGAATGATTATGTTCAAATTTGAAAAAACAACATATGTGATTTGGGATTTTAAGGATTGTAACAATGATTAATTTTGTGGATTAACATCTGAGTGCATCACTTGTACATTTTTGGTTGAAAATGCACATTTTGCTGACATTATCTTATAAGTGGAATTTGGTTCTTCCTGATGAACTTGTTGAACTATAACAATTTTATTAGCCCAAGGCTTCTGTTGTGTCTAAAAATTTGACAAACCCAATTTTTTCTGGATGTTTTTACTTACCCAAACTTATGGATGTATATTTACTTGAAGGTACAACTTTGGAAATTTGGTAACTATTTTAGGTGGCAACTATTTTCCCATGGTCAGTTGGTGAATAACTCAACACATAGATTCTTTGCCTATTTAACTTGTAATGGCCATCATTTCCAACAATTATGGATGGAGGACAATCGTCTTAAATGCCCAAGTTTTCCTCGCATGTGGATCATACCACATTTATTAAATTGTAAAGTTTGATTATTGATTAGGGCATGTATGATTACTCATTGAATCATGGTATTATTAATCATGCATGTATGTAATTAATTATAGTGGATTAATGAAAGATAGTAATTAGGGTTTGGTCTTACGTTTGGTGCCATTAATTGCTAATGCACCAACATAGTTTAATAGAAGCTCTGGTTAATTACTTCCATTCTTCTTCTAGAACTATGTAAATTTCTTGTGAGTAGCTTCTAGATTCTTCATTCTCCTCAAGGTAGGTTTGGCTTACTTCTATAAGTAGTGTTTTCTCTAGTTTACATAGAAGGGATTTTCAATTTGTTTTATCAGTTTAGTTTTTTTACTTTGCAACCATGGGTAAAAAGGGACAAAGTGAAAAACTCAATTTAAAATATTTTACTATTATGGTGGGACTATCATCTAAGGGACTTAGTCTTAAGCATATGGACCCAAAGTATGTTAGTTTGGAGGAGTGCGAGAAGGTATGGGGCAGAAGGTGTTCTAACAACCATGGATTTAAGTACAAAAAGTCATGCATGGATGAGGATGTGATTGCTATGGGGTGAAATTATCCTTGGGTGGTACCATTAAGAACCACCCACCCAAAAAACTTAGGAAATAGGTTCCCTTTTTTATTTCATAAATGATAGTTTTTCTTTTTTAAATCCTTATTTTCCTATTGGAAAGAAGCCCCATCAACTTTTTTTCTTGGGGGTCTAGTATAGTAGTTAGCCTTGCATTAAGTTCAAAACTTGCATCGAAGTTACTACTAGCGCTTTTAGCTTTCCTGCGCTTTGAACAACAAATTGCAATTTTCTTTAGGTAACTTCACTACTAGAAATTTTGTCTTTTGCAACTTGTCTTATGCAACTAAAAAATGTCGCATGCAACTCCAAAATAGTTGCATGTGAGATTTTTTAGTTGCATAAGACAAGTTGCAAAAGACAAAATTTCTAGTAGTGCTTGTTTCTTTCCTCATTTTTTTTCTTGTGTGAAGTCATGTTATTCTAACAAAACACTCTACCTAATGCTTCAATTCAATCATTGTAGAGTGTAACATGCAAGTATGGCTAAAGTACACAAAAGTTTTGTACATGTGCGATTTTTACTAAGTGGATTTACTAGGTCTACAAGTCCTTATTTGAAGTTGTTGGATTTTATTTTTGACTCAGTGTGGTAAATTGTTGTTGCTCAAGTTAATGAAGAACTCCCAAAAGAAGATTTGGATTTACAATATTTCATCAACATACAGGGTTTATGAGGTACTAGTCGAGATGTGACAACCTTCACGAACGTTAATGTGTCTGTAGAGGAAATTTGTGCAATGTTTGAACCACATTTTGACAAAAATGGCTAGAAGTACAAGGCACAAATTGATGTGGAGTTTCAAGGTGTCATCAAAAGTCTTTACATTCAAGTTTTTAGGAAGGCTCATGTTTTAAATGACATTTTGTCTTTGGAGTTTGCTTGTGTGGTAGTTGCAAAAAACAAAGATATTAGAGTGAATTGGGCTACCTATGCATACTTAACCTATAGAAAACTAAGGTCCTTTGAAATTGTAAGAAAAACTAGGCATGAAAATTTGTTGCAACTTCAAGACCGCCCACTACAAGCACAACAAAATGGTGGTGTTATTGCACTTCATGTGGCTCCAGGATTTGGTTTGCAAGGTAAATCTACTACTACAAGTTTAACAAGTGGTGTTACTCTTCCTTTTAGAATTTTGAGTCTAAGACTCCCTCACCCACCTTTCAATTTGGCACCTCATCGCCACCCCATAATGCGAGCACCAAAGATTTTTAAAAGTGGAAGGTTCATCATCCAAAAAAGTTGTTGCATCCACAATGAAGAGCTACATAGTTTCGCAAGCCACAACTCCATGACCATTTGTCATTGAAAACATCATCAAACATGTGCACAATTTATTGGTCGTGAAGCAAAAGGTTTTTTTAGGGATGAAGGAGTGCTTGAAAGAAATTGTTGCAGAAAAATCGTAGGAGGTTGAGCATCGGAAAGCCCAACTAATGCTTGATGGTCAATGGGCTATCCACGCCCAAGATAGGGCAAATTTTGACAAGGTGAAAGATGCTCTTCACATTGCATGAGCTTTCTAAGAGTCTTAGTGGACTTTCTACATATGGTGTCCTTGTAGAATGTGTTAATAGTGATGAGAAAAAGGATCAAGCTACTATGGTTTCAAATTTGCAACAACTTTGATCTAAAGAGAAAAAATTTATGAAAAATGAAATGAAATTGTTATTAGCAGAGTTAGATTGTAAAGATTGTGAGGAAAATCTAACTACTTGTGAAAACACATATAACAAACAACTCCAAGTCCAAATTGCGCTTAAGAAATTACAAACATTGGTTAAGGGGTACTAGTCAAAATTGAATTCTAGTTTTATTACATTGTCAAAATTGAATTCTAGTTTTATTACATTCTCAAGTCTAATTCCTATCCTTAAGCCATCAGATTTTGCAAAACAAAGTGTTATTTATGTTCAAGATTGCTTTGTGTGTAATGAGAACTATCATTATAATGACATATGTGTGGCATCATGCAGTCACACATACCATCCTTGGTGTTTGGTTGTTCATTGCACCTCTTCACCTAAGTGTAAGGTGAAAGATGTGAACAAGAATTTGAAAGTGACTACTGATTATCTTTTGGTTTTTTTTATAAAGCTCAAGATGATACAAACTCACCTATGCAGTTGGAACCAACACTGTCTACAAGGGTTTCATGTAATTATACTAACTTTGCTTCTTTCATTACGATCGCACATCTTGTGATGAATTTGTTACTATGGACAGTTCTTTGTTGTCTATGAATGTGAACATTGCCTTTTTGAATTGAGTTACAATTGATCCAATCAAGATGATGCAAGGAAGTGGCAACATTGTTATAAAGTTGTAATGGGTCCTGAACAACATTGAATCAAGTTTTTAATTGTTCAACTCAATTATTGTCAGATTCAATTTCCTAATATCATTTGAAAGTTCCAATTGTAGGAATTATTGTAATTCAAAACATTCCAACCTTGCCTTTGGAAGGAATTATTTCCTGTAGTGTTGTATTTAAATACAATTTTTCAAGAATCTCTAAGTTCCTTTTCCTGATGGATGTATACATGTCTAGAAGGAAATGTAAATTTCTTGATATCCCTTATTCAACTCATGGTTCTTTTCATGTGTATTATTCCTTGTCCTTATTTTTTAAAAGTAGTTTTCACCTTTCCTTCCTACATTATATTCTTGTTCATGAATTCTACCTACATTATATTCCTATTCCTGAATTCTAGGAGGACATTCTTATATGTTTCCTTTGTTACTAAGAAATGTTTCCTATTTGGTAAGGATTTGATTGAATTCATTGACAAACTGAAAAATTCAAGTTTGTATAATTAGGTGGACTATGACAACTGATCATCATGCTTGATTCTTGAATTTGTGTAATTTATATCCAAGTTGGACAACTCGTTTGTTGCATGAATTGTGGGTTTCTTTGTATTGGATTTAATTAAACTTTTTAGATGCAATTTATAAAAGAACACATGGATTACAAGGTTGGGATGTGCACATTTGAAAAGTTGAAACCACTTTATGTCAAGCAATTAAACGAAAGGAACACATGGCTTGCAAATGCCAAGTAAAAATAGTTGAGCTAAGGAATGGGTTCAATAACATGAGGATGACCTCAAGGGGGGTACACCAAAATCATTGTAATTGCAATTACGATATTTGTACCAATGTTAGCAAAAAGCTTTGTACAACAATTTTTTGTGTATTTTATGGCTTAATTTGGATATGTGGACATCAATATTGAGCCCTCCAAATGATATAATCGAACATTAGTCACTTTGTTTAAAAGGGGATTGTGAAGGTTGTGGTGTAGATATGATCATTACTTTTTTTTTGTTCGACATTGTTTTGAATTATATTGCGTTCATTTGATTGGAAGAGCCATTTGGCCAAATGAACATCTTGTGTGGTTTGACATGTGTGTGAGGTAGTTCAAATCACATCAATTGAACTTGTTTTCATGTGGCATGATGTGGACTAATTGATTATAACTTTAATAATTTATAATTTAACTAATATAATTAATTTTATTTTGACATATTCTTGTGATGTGTTGACTTTGTAGGTATCAATAAATAAATAAACCCCAAGGGGTACTTTTTCATGGGTGCTACAAGGTCCAAATTCTTTAAAATGTACCAAAATCTTGTCACACCATCACCCTTTTCTATCTTTTTTACTTAGTCCTTTTTTACCTTGTAAATACACATTTATGGATGATTATGATAAAATCTAGAATTGTAATGGTCTAAAATATATATAATCCTTTTAAAAAATTTGACAACTTTTGACTCATTGTTTTTATGGGGATCAAAATATAGGGTAAAAAAGGATTACATTAAAGACTAGGCCCTTTTCATCCTGTGGTACATCTTAAAGGATTTTCACCTTGCATGGTTTGGTCCTTTTTTAATTCATGACACAAAAAATGAGTCCACAATGGATTTGGGGATGTATTAAAACAAGAAATATGAAAGGAACAATTGAACATGGAATCAACAAAGCTTCAAAATGATATAAATGTTGTTGCATTTTACAAGAGGAAACAAAATGAAAAGCATGTTGCATACCTTAAGGCTAGGCAAGAGGTTCACCAATATTACCAAATTTAGTGAAACCAGAAGATGTGGATCATAGGGCACGTTGGGATTGTGAAATAATACCATGATCTTGATGTTAAAGGGGTAGGTAGATTACATAATTTTTGGGCTTACAAGACATTACAGATAGGAATAGGTCATTGGACATTTGAGGGGTTTGAATTTTGAATTTTTATTGAGTTTTTTTTTTTTGTTCATATTGATGGTGACATGGGGATTACCCAAGGGAGAAAGTTTTTGGATTTTGACATTTGTAAAGACACTTCTAGAGTAAGAGTAGAAATGTAGGCTACTTTGTAGAAAATCTACAGATTCTGGTGTTGAATACCACAAGTTAGACTTTACATAAAACATGGATTTTACTATATTTTTGTGGAGTTTTCAGTAAATAGGGAGAATACATACTTCTCCATTGATTTCCATTTTCAATTTGATGTGTGAATCATTTGTGGTCTTTAATTTCATCAATACGAATTGTAATTCTATTTATAGTTTTTAACATTGTGTTTTGGATTACAAATTTTGGTTATCAAAGATAATTATGCATCTAATGTATATTGTTGAATTGGAGACGTGTGTGTGTTGTGTGCAGAGTGTGAATGATTGTATGTACATAATGCAAAATTGTTGTTATAGTAAGTGTGGAGTGGTTTTGGAAGAATTAAATCCACATCTACCATTTGGCGACCATCTTTTGGCGAATTTTTCTCTTTTAAATTTGATAGGAACAAGAGGGTTTTATGCATTTTCCATTGTTTGCATTGTAAATGAAGGTGTTTAAGAAAGTGGTTTAGTTTCAATTCAAATTTGGAAAAGGTATGTTAGAAAGCACTAGAGGTCTAAGCAGTTGAAGTTGTGAGGATAGTAGAGCAATTTACAAATTTTGAAAAAGAAAGGATTATGAAACAAGATGAATTAAATGGTGACTTGGAGTTTACAATGATAATTGGATTTGGAAGCAAATCATCAAGGTCTTGAAAAAAAAACAAAAAACAATCATGAAAATGGAAAAGAGTATGTGGGGATTACACAAACCCCATATTGGAATCTAATGTTAAATAGGCAAATTTTGAGAATAAAAGAAAGACTTTCAAGATGCAAGCCATTTTTACCACAAGAGGTGGTAAGGTGTGAAGTATGGATTGGTGGTCTTCAGAGAAGGCATAATTATAGACAATGATCTCCACACAGAAAAATGAGGTCAAATATTCACCTAAATGAATGGGTGCAATACATTCTTAGCTACAATCTATGGTTTAGAGTTGCAAAGATCAAGATAAAGCAAGGACTTTTGTAGTACCTAATCAACTATAAGAAATCTCAAATCCAAAATCAATGACCAACCAAGGAAAGTATGTTACAGGAGGTATACAACCCAAGTTTGTCTCTAGATTATTATGAATTAGTGGAAGATTGGGAGGTGGAGAAAAACGCCAATATCAATGTGTTTAAGGAAAATAAGGAAAAATACTTAAGACCATTTGAGTATGTGGAGGCACAGGTGAATGTGTTGGATGAAGTACCACAGTCATACTCACATCAAAGAAATTCAAAGTTGGATCAAACAAGGTGCATAACTAAAACTAAGGATTGTGAATTTGTGGATTCGGAGGCAGCCAGATTACTTTTTAAAGTATGTGCATTTTGTGAAGAAGAAGGACATGCAATCATGGATTGACCTTTTGTGCATTTTCACATCAAAATAAGCATTGCTAGACATGTGGAGCTTCAAAATGTGGCAACAACATTAATGGATCAACCATAGGAATAAGAACCAGGAATTCCTATAGTCCAGAACATATTGAAAAGCATGGAGTTGGGAGGCTAATTGGGACCACAAAATAGACAAATTAATCCTTCCGTTTAGTTTAGGAACAAAGTACCAAAGGTGTATTCACATCTTCATTCTGCACCACAATTGACACCAATGGATAACCAAAGAATGGGGAATTATCAAACTCAAGTCACCTCAACTTCACCAAGAATGTAAAAAGTGGCAATTGCTAAAATCCGAAAACAATTTTTTGGAATAAAGGTTGCTTGACCACTTCATTTTATAATACCAACCACATGAGTAGAAATTATTGTTGCACCCACCACAAATTTTGTAAGAAGTGGAGTACTAATTAGATCTATAGTTAATTTGGGTTGTGGATCAAGAGGGGTTTTGATGAGAAGGAATTTGAGGGGTGAATGCATGAATGAATGGACCAATGTGGTACAAAAAATGACCAAATCCAAAGTTCCAAACAGTAACTTTTCATGTGGGTTAAAATAAACTACATCAGTAATGGGTAAACAATATGGAGTTCCTAATTGGTCAGTTTTGGTGGCCATTTTAGATTAGAGCAATGGCACCAGTGTGACAAGCTTAAGGAAGGCATAGTTATACCTACATTTTGAGCTTTAGTTATCATCTCTGTCAATTCAATGATTATTTTGACCTGTAAATTTGCGTGAAAACTTGGTCCTTTCACATCTCTGACATCAACTCACTGACCCCCTCACTACATGTAACATCAATTCCCTCACTACACGTAGCATCAATTCCCTCACTACACATAACATCAACATGTCTCAGAACACATGTAATCTAGGGAGTGTAAAAAAAAATCGTAAGGTGAACATGGAGGGAATGAAGGTGAAAATAAAGGGAGTTACATCAGCATATGTAAAACCATTGTATGGGAAAGTTCTTGAGATCATTTTTAATCATAAAACCTTAATTAATCGTGCTCAGATTGCGAAGGTGTATGACCTTTACAACAAAGGCCTTTGCCCTAAACTTCTTGAAATAGGTCAATTTGACAAAGTTGTTGGTGAAGGTATTGAAAAAATAGAGTTTGATAAAAACCCACATTGACAAAATTCCCATCAAAAATGTCAAAAAGGATTGCTTCCCGACATGGAAGCAGCAATATGAAGATCACAATGAAATGGGGCAATAGGTGTAATGGGGAACTAATGGGGCATTACATAAAATGTAAAGCCTGTTGGGAACGTTTGCAAACTTTACAAAAATGTAATGCCCACTATTCCTCCTATGCAAGCAAATATTTGTTTTGTAACATGACATCCAACTAGGCTACACTAGGGAAATCCCATGACATCTTTACATGTAATTAACATCTTTCCATTTCATACTAGAAAGTGAACCCACCAAGCCCCATTATGGCTTTTAGCATGCCCATAAGCTCACCCAAGGAACTTGCCTACATGTTTGCTAGAAGTTGGAATGGGCCGTAGTTAGCACACTCTTACATTAAAGGCATGATATATTGACAAAACATGTGTCTAAAATTCAATCCTAAACCATTCATTTGTTGGCTGTGATATCACATTCATCTCACATTCCCTTAATCCATGTTGGTCCTAATAGTATGCACAAGTTAATAAGGTAGAATGAAAAAGTTCATAAGGTGTATAGAGTTTTCTTTAAAGTCCATATTCTCCCTTTTTTGTTTCATTAGTCAAAGAATCTTCCATTTGTTGCCCATGACCCTTCTCACATTCCTACAATCCATTTACAGTCCTTACAATCCATCATCAATCCCTTGTAGTTTAGAGAGTCATGCATTTGGTGCACATATCCTTTTAGCTTCATGCATTCCATTTATAATCCCTACAATCCATGCTTAGTCCATAGCTACAATCTATTAGCTATATAGTCAGCCCATGACCCCTCTTAAATTTTTGTGGTCCATCTATAGTCCCTACAGTCCATAGAGTCATTCCTTTGTTGCTCATGACCCCTCTTAGATTTTTGTAGTCCATCTACAGTCCTTAAAATCCATCCTAAGTCATTTGGATTGATTTAGATTCATGTACTCCATCTATAATCCCTATAGTCCATCCTAAGTCCTTTGCTACAATCCATTAATGCTTTTTTAGTCCATAAAATCATCCCTTGTTACCCATGATCCTTTTCACATCCCTTAGTCCATGTGTAGTCCATTGCCAATCCCTAAAGTCATTATAAAAGAATTTAGAATGCCATTTAGGACATTTGATTACTTCTAGTATACTGATCCCTCTTTAAGTCCTTTTGTTCCATATTGTATGGCCTTTTAGTCCATACTGTCCCATTTGTTGGAACATAGTCATAACCTAGGATGAACATTAGTGTTTGGGGTGGTCATTTCAAGTCACCAAGAGTTCATTAGTTCTAATAGACCTCACATGGATTTATGTAATTATGTTTTTGTAGATCCTCTTTGCACCTCCATCTCATTTTTTATAGCTAAACTTGGAAAGCACTTTATTTCTAAACCATTTGGACCTCACACAATGAGTCCATCAGTTGGGAGCATCAAAGTCCTCCAAAAGAAAACCCATTAATTGCAAACAGTCCACAAGAGGTAACATCACCAAATAACAAACCTCAAGTATGTGTTATGGCAACAAAGGAAAATATCCAAGAACTTGAAGTTGATGCATCTCCATCTCGGACCCATAAGAGAGAAATAAAAGACATTGGACATGCATTTTAAGGGTATGCCACTGGATGGCAAGATGGAACATGCCACACCTTTGTTGTCTGAAAAACTTGATGGAAAAAATGTTATTGTTCCACATTGTGGCCTTGGTAAGGTTAGAAATTTTGAATCTATGAACTAGATGAGCAAACTATAGAATCTCTAGCAAAGCAATTTAAAAAAACCAAAGATCCATGTTGCTAAAAGGGTTTCTAGAGCTACAACCATAAGATTTGCAATGGTAAAGACTCATGTGAAAGGCAAGTAGCATGTTCATTGAAGAGGTAATTTTGCTTTACAATTTTATGCATGTCAATTTCCATTAGATTCCTAGTGTTTTCTCTCTTTCTTTCTCTACTTGGATGTGAGATTACAACATGGATTGGATTTGAATAGTAAGGTATAATTATGGTGATTGTTAAGCTTATGGTCATATTTTGTTGCACATGAAACACCATTTTGTGTGTATAGATAAGGAGATACAAATTGTCATTGACATTTTGCATTTGTGCTTTACTATAAAAGGCCCATGTTTTGAGTGGTAACCATATGTGGTTATGTCAAGTTTTGATGAGGCAAGAATGATCTTCCTTGGAGGTAAAAAAATCTAGAAAAGTAAGTTCCAATTTTGTGGTTGTCATGCACTGAAACTACTCAATGCCACAAAAGATTGAAATCCATATCTTGTAAGAGGTGGGAATTTAGAAAAAGATTTTAGAGTTGTTGAAAAGTAAACAAGAACATAACCACAAAGTTTTGTTTCTATCAATGGTGCAAAGTTGGAAATGTTTTTGAATGAATGAACATTGATTGAAGACCCATATTGTTGTTAGGTTGAGTATTGAACCTCGCAAAGAGAGGATGCTTTGATTTGAATTAACACTTGGCTTGTCAAATTATGTATTATAAGCGAAAAAAATTTGAAATATGTTATTGGACCATGCATGTTGTGGGAGATCATCAAAAGACTTTTTGGATGTATTAAAATGAAGATGACCAGACATGGATTCTATTTCTATAAGTGGTGCAAAGTTGTTTCGTTGTTTTGGGTTGCAAATGTCTTTAGCCAAAATCATATTAGACCCTAGGAAGGGGGGCATACATGATTTTTGTGAAGCACTCAATTTTAAGAATAATTTCCATATCAGCTTCAATCAAGTGAGTAGTGGCAACTCATGACACAACATGTAAAACCTTAGAAGGAAAAAATGAAGATGATTACATGTATTGAATTACTTTTTTAGTGGTGTAGATTTGTCAAATTATTTTGAGTTACACTTGTCTTCATTATCAACATGAGACCCTAGAATCCAAGGTGCTTTAGTTTGTTGCTCAAGGTACTAGGCTTGTAAACATTTGGATGAACAAGAATAGGGATTAAGCTTGATGCCTTTGTTAGGTATGTTGTGGAAATTAATTAGGAGAATTGTTGAACTTGTCATAGTGTAGATGACCACATTGAATTTTTATTTTAGTGAATCACATGTAGTGTTAGAGGTGTTTTGAGTTTCATTATGTTTTCAATCTACCTAGCTAGGATTAAACCTTAGGATGCATACCTTTGAGTTTTTGAGGCATTAAGTTTTTCATTGTAAATAAATTAGATTTGCATATTTGTCATCAATACAAGGTAATTCAAGAGGTCATTACAGAGATGTTGAAAGGCAAGATTGAAAGACATGTCTATTTCCACTTCGTTTATTTGGGAAAAAGTTACAATTAAAAATTTTAATGTAATATTCCAAATACAATTTATTATAGATCTTTGGAATGTCATGTCATTGTATAAATTATTTACTATTGATCAAAATTGAATGAATCACATAATGTACATTTTCAAAACCATGTGAATTTTTTTTTGACCAAAAAAAACTTGTTATAAATCTTCAGAGTTCATATTAGTTTTCCAATGTGTTCCTTCTTGACATAAATTGGAAGAAAAACTTAATAATTTTTTTCATAATTATGGTAATGTCCATTTCCTTTATTATTGATACACATTAAAAAAAGACTCAATGTAGATATTCAAAACCATGTTAGTGTAATTTTGCAAGCCAACCAGGATGGGTGGAAGGTAGAGCAATTCTCTACTTAACAAATTATACACAACTTAAATTGAGAAATTTTATGACTATACTCTTGCCTCAATAACAAATTTTTACATCTAAAATTGCATTATACCAAATGATCCTCAATAATTTCAAACAAAAACTCATACACAAAATTTGAAAGTAATATGTTGTTTATTTTTTGGCCAATGTGATGCAACTTTACTCCTAAACTATTACAATACAAATTGTAGATATGTTTTAAAAGATATTATGCTTCTAAAACTAAAGAAACTAGAATATACCTTTTGTAATCTTATAAGTTTGCATGTTCAAAACATTAGCATGCGGTTGTTGGAGTTTATAAAGGCTTTATGGGGAAATGTTTTTCAAAATAGAAAATGGTTAAGGCTTTTACCCGATGCAAAGTAACACAGATAAATTTTATGTGTTGTAAACTAGACATTGCATTAGCTTGAAAAGTTTGATTTGCATTGATGCAACTGCCACACCTAAGCATATTCGAAAGCTTATGAATGTGGATGGGTTCATCAATGATGAAATAAAGAGCCATTTGCCAGAACTATGTTGATACAGACCAAATTGTAACAACAATTCAACATTCTTAGTGTAGTTTACATTTTGAGAAAACAAAGGTTTTTGCAACTAGGCTTACAACTAGGTTTTGGAGTTGCATTATACACTTGCAACTCCATGTATTTATACATCTTGAGTGTTAATGGACAAGTTGCAACAGTTGCAAAAGTTGTATCGAACACCCTTATTTCATATACAATACTATATATGGGTGCATCCATAGTAAAATGAACCACACCCAACTCCTTTTTTCCTTTTAAAAGGGCAAGGACTTGAAATTGGAAATTGAAATGGCATGTAACCATTGCACAAAATTTATGGTTTAATCAAATATTTGGCTTTTATAATATATTTTTATAATAAAATTTAATTTCTTTGAAATTTACAACTTATCTTTATATTTTTCCAAGAGTTATTGGAGAGAAAATTGTAGATTCTAAATTTTATAATTTATTTATATATCAATTCCAATGATGATTTGAAACCATGTAAAGTATAATAATTATTCAATCTACATGAATATGAAATTTTTCCAAACAAATCTAGATTAATTTTGGTCATTCTTATGTGACTTACTTAAGACTTCAAAATTGGTTACAAGTGCTTAAATGGTCTTTTTTCACTTTCAAATGTTGATATAATTGACTCATATTTTTATATGTCATTATTGAATGTATATTACATCACATTATGTGAATTACATGAAAAAAATTTAATCGTAAGTGAAGTTAAAAATTGACAAGTGTGTTATTCAAGAGTGGTTACACTTGAAATGGTTCATTATATTGTAGGCTTACCCATATATGATGCAACTCTCATGCAACTATGTGCAATTTCTTTGCATCTAATGTCCACATCAAATTCCCTATGAATGAACGAAATGTCAGCTTAGTTTTTTCATCTGTTTGTTGATGGATGGTCTTTGTTAATACCATTTGAAACTTACTTACAACTCTTATACAACTAGTCTGACGAATAAAGTCTTTAATTACTTCATTCATCCATTTGATGGATGGATTCAGATATTGTCCTTTGCCACTAACTTACAACTAAGAATAAAATGAACTCTTAAAGACTTGGTGACCAATTTGCAACTATTTTACAACTAGTATGTACACAATGTTTAGTACTATTTTGCAACTAAGTTCTTGGTAGCAACCATCTAGTTTAGTTCTATCAAAGTTGTTTCAATAAAACATTACAACTCAATAACAACTATAAGCTAATTAGTAGAGACAAGGTGGTGCAACTCAATGGCCACTTAGTAGTAACTCATGGAAAGCATTATGATTTAGTACTAGTTGACAATTACTCAGGAACTGTGTTACTTATAAAGAGCTACTCAAAGAGCACTACTTTATAACTACATTTGCCACCTCCAGACACTATTTATGAGTGGTATTTTATCCAATGTAGTTGTATGATAGTGGAAATGTATTGATCAGCATGCATGTGGCAACTTATATGTTGTCTATGTGTAACTCTTTTGTAACTAAGTTACAACCACCAAATACTGCTTTGCAACTAAAATGCTTAGCTTTAGTACTATTGTGTAATTAAACTACCATTGTGGTAGATATGTATATGCAACTAGGTATTCAACCACAATTGGTTCCCTATCATATTATAGTGGATTTGAATTCTATGTTACAACTAGTTAGTAACCGGTGTGTACATGGATGAAAGCATGAAATAAGGAGCTAGTTGTGCCAATGATAAAGTCCTTTCCAAGGATTGCATTTTCCAAGTGGCAATTTTCTATTGGTTTATATTGCAATTTTCACATAGGTTTTCAAACTGAATATCAAATTTGAGGCCAAATATAACATAAAACAAGATAAAAACTCAATTTTTTTGCAACAAGCCTTAGATTATAGTCAAATTTATAACTTTACTTTGAGCCATGATTACAAATTCAAAACGATAATAATGTTTAACAATGTTTAAGTATCAAAATCTAAAAGCATATATGTATTTTTATTTTTTGAATGTTTTGAACACATGGATCCTTTCTTATGGAGTATATTAAAGTTCACAAAAAAATTGAAATGATTTGGTGAACATTTGATAAGGGAAAAAGACTTTGAAACAAAAAAAACCATGTGTCCACATGCTTTCCTTGAATGATTTAAATATATAAAAAGACTCTTGAAACATGGTGAATTTTCATGAAAATTTTGTAGTTTCAACCTTGAAAGTATAAGAATTTATTTCAAAATTTTAATGAATTTTTTATATATATAATGTTCCCATGTTGATTTTCCAAAAATTCGAAAAATAGTTTTTAAAGACTGTCCAACACTTTATGGCTCTTTATTACATGCTTTCACCCACATGTAACAGAAATATGCATGCAACTAAATGGCAACTAAGAAACAATTGTGTTGTTTCTTTTTTTCCACTAATAAATGCGTAGGTTCCCATAGTTGGATACTGTTTTGGAATTGTTCATGGGTCAAATGTAGTTGTAGATCAATAGATTTAACTAATTATTTGCTACTATGTTGCAACATAGTGATAATTCATTCAATGAACTCTTGTAACTAAATGGCAACTAAAGGTCAACTTGTTGGGACTTTTTAATCATTACATTATAACTATTAAAGCATGTTTGGACATTGTTTTGTAACTATGCATTTGGTTATTTGCTACAATGAAATTGTATTATAGTTGTCTTCAATAGTTAATTGCAACTACATGGCAACTAACAAAAAACTTAAATTAAACCCCTTGCACACAAAATAAATGCCTAGCCAGTCTATTTCCACACCCCTATGGAACCTATACAGGGCAATTTCTACATGCAACTTATACAATCTAATATTGTTATATAATTATGTTTGCATGTTAACCCTAAATATCAAGTTGGATACTAATCTACATCTAGATCTAAAGTTTGGATCCACAATAACTATCCTAGTACACAAGTCTTAAACTATTATTGTAGACATTAGATTAATATCACAAGCACATGTGTCCTTGAAATGGTTGGGAAGTTGTATCCATGGATCCTTACTAATCCAACATCAGAACACTACATGCCAAACCAAATAACAAACATGTTTTGAAGTAACCACAACACATAGATGGAAGGACCATGCACATTCCGAATATTCTACAATGCACAGTTTGACAATGAGAATAAAACCAATGGGAAAAAAAAAGGTTCCTACCTATGAATGGGCTTCCCCAACGCAAATAGTGGCCACTATGTCCTATTAACATGCCCAAATTGCCATTACTGCTAAAAACACCAACAAAACCATGTTGCCCAACATCCACCCTCCCTAATAAAAGGTGTCCATCATTAGTTCTTATAAACCATAGCATCATAGTCCCCACCTAAATGCATTTAATGTTGTGGGTTCACTAATAGAAAACCCCCCCTTTTGCAACTACATTTTCAACTATTATTCAAGTATAAACCAAGTAAAAAACTACACATATAGTTGTAATTTATTTTTTGCAACTATTAACCAATAATGTCAAAAAGTACAAGTCGAGAGTGAAATTATAATCGAAAGTGTATGCCACGTGTCAACACAACAACAATAGCCATTATGTGCCATTATTTACCAATTTAGTTGAAAATTGTTCTACCAATATAGTCGAAGGATGTTGTCAACTGCATTTGATTAATGGATGAACTTCATATGCTAACTAAGCATGACATCAACCAAAAATATAATTACAATTTCAACTAGGTTGTAACTATGTAAATTAAACATTTCGACTATGTTGCAACTATGTAAATTGAACATTTGGCCAGCGGTTTGGTGATACATGGTATACTAACAATGTTAAAATGTGGCACATTCATAAAATGTGGGGTCAACGCATAGTTAAATGACACATGGCATGCTCACAAATTTTGGGGTCAACAAATAGTTGAATGACACGTGGCACATCCACATCAAAAGTTTAAGCCACATGGTGCCTAAGAATAGGTTAACTTTAAACCTAGGCACCTAGGTTAAACCTAAACATAGGCCATTTAATCTAGGCTTAAATTAAGGCTAGATCTAGGCACCTATGTTAAGCCTAAACCTAAACCACATGGCAATTAATAAATGAAGTCCTATTTCATTTGGTTTAGCCTTTAAGGTTGAACCTTTTTGATTGGTTCATCCCAAATGGCTATTATATATTTTCAAGTTTATTGTGTTTTCCAATAATCCTAGTGCATTCCTTTATATAGTTTGGATTCATGGAATGGAAACCAAACAATGTGGGATAAAAGTTTTAGTTGTAACCTAGGGAAAACACACCTATCACTGAACACTTAATGATATTGGATCATTATAATTCTCTTGTCCATGGTTTGTTCCTTTTGAAACTTCAAACAATTTTGTAATCCTCCACCTGGCATATCCAAATCTATAAAAAATACTACAATTTAATGGAAAATGAACAAGATATGCGCTTTCAAATTGAAGGGGATCGTGCTTTGGATTTTTTCATAAATGTTCTATATGATTTTGAAGTTTCAGCTCTTCAACTATTGTTTTTTTTTTACTTTTCACTTTAAACAAGTTTTATAGATTTTGAGATAGTGCATTTGTATCCTTCGAAATCATTCAAAATGAATGAGAAATGAGCAAGATATAGTTGTTAGAAGTAAAGGGGTTCTAGAGACAAAATTTGAGACAAAATATCATTCTTTCTCTTCCTGCGTTCTTTGCTTTGTTCCTTTGCTTTTGAGGTTCAAAGAACATTTGTAGCTCTTTGTTTTCCACTTCCAATGACATAAAAAAACGTTCAATTTGGTGTTGAAATGAGGGAAAACTTGAAAGTGTTCGGTGACAAAATACCATTTGTTATCTACCTTAATTCTAACCTAATTGCAACTTAATTGCAACTCAAATAGTTGTAATCTAGTTGCACAAGCTAGTCTAAGCTTAGTTAAGCTTGGACCTAAACTAATAATCTACCTAGCCTAGCTCTAGCTACTTACTTTAATTATTTATAATAATTATTCATCAACTATTTTTAACTATATAGTTGTATAATTAAATAATTAAACATATTATCATCATTTATTAAATAATATGGTGATTAGTTTTTTTTTGAAAAATCAGCAATTAAATGTATTTATAATTAAATAAATTATCACTGAATTTCTTAAAATTCGAAATTAATCATAAATTCTTATTAACATTTCATAATACAAAGAATTAACTCAAATATAAATATTCAATAATAGATTTTATATGAGATTTTAATCACAGTAATCATTATAATGTTGTGATAATTAATAATTGATTACAATTACAACAATAACATTAATAATAATATTGTAGCTATAATTAGGTTCAGCTAGTTATTTAACCATTTTTATTCAAATTTTTATCTAAGTTTGTTGGAATTATTAAATGACCTAGTGTAATAAATATCAAATAAGAAAAAATATTTTATAATATAGTAGTGTTAAATAAAAATAGTTTTTGAAATTATATGATAATTTATTGAATATATTGACAAATTATTCTAAAATTATTATAATTTAATCATAAATAAATAAATAAATAAATTTAATAGATGAAAAAAAATGGAACTAATAAAATAAGTTAGAATAATATTAAAATTTTTTAAAATATTAATTATGTATCATTACATGATATGTTGTAAACTAAAATTGAATCTACATGGAAATAATAAATCACATGTGTATTGAACATAATTTTTTTTAAATTACCTAAATATCCTTACTTGATATGTTGTAAATGAAAATTGAATTTACATAGAAATTATAAATTATGCATGTATTGAACATACACATTATTAAGTTGACTTATATTTCAGAAGTTTTTACAAATTTATTTTCAAATTAAAGTGTAATATTTATATGCATAAAGACATTCATCATACATGTAATCGTTCATGGATACAAAAGACATTTATGTGTACCTTAATAATTAATGAATCTTTATTGCAATTTTAAAAATATATTAAGACATCATACGCAAAAAAATGAATAAACATTAAAGTTTCAAAAAATTATGAATTATGTATTACTTGATTTGTTGTAAATTAACATTTGATTTACAAAGAAATAATAAATTACATATGTTGAACTTACATTATTACAAACTAATATTTCAAAATTTCCTTAAATTTTAATATTTATATGCACAAAAAAAAATTGCATCATACAGAAACATTCGTTTCCACAAATAAAATTTACATGTAGTTTACTGTTTAATGAATTTTTATTGCAATTTAAAAAAAATATTGAGATATCGTGTCTATAAAGATTAATAAACATTAAAGTTCCACAAAAAAACTAATTATGTATCATTATTTGATATGTTGTAAACTAAAATCTAATTTACATATAAATAATAATTAGGTGTATTGAACATGCACATTATTACAAATTTATACTTTAGAATTTCCTTAAACTTCCTTCAATCAAATTTTATTATTTGTGTGCACAAATAAATTTGCATCATACGTAACCATTAATTTCATACAAAGATAATTTACACATAATTTAATATATTAATGAAGGTAGATAATTTTTTTTGTGTTATTCTATGATGTTGAAATTTCCTAAACCAAATTACTTCATATAATGCTATTGATATCTTTGAAAACCTAACAATGAATAAGGTTGCACTGACTTGGGTTGAAATGTTTCGGAGCCACAATGCAAAGGTTATTGATATTGAACCATTTTCTTAATAAACATTAATAAAATCATAAATAAAAACTTTACTTGAATCCAAAGGTGTACATGGTGTTGTTGGAAAATAATCAATAAGTTAGATCTAATGAAATTTATTTCATAATTTTCATATTTAAGGTGTGGAAGATATTGAATTTTGAATGAATTTTGTTGTTAAAAATTCAAACAAATTACAACAAATTGGGTTTAAAAGGGAAAATGAGTTGAGTGTGTTCACATTTGGGGCCAACAACACATGTTACCTTATTTATCCATGAAGGAAGATAGTTTATTTTGTTTTTTCATAATGATATCTCCTAAACCACGGTGTCCTAGGTTATGCTATGGAACTTGTCATCAAAAAGTTCTTAATGAACAGGGGTGCAACGACTTGGTTTAGAATGTTTGGAGCTATAATGTGGAATCTATTAATTATTGAACCATTTTTTCATTGAATTTTTTGAAAAACCAAGATTGAAAACTATATTGGAACTTGGGGGCATTCTTGGTATTGTTGGAAAGCCCTCACCAAGTTTGATTTAATAAAGTTGATTTCGTAATTTTGAGACCTAAAATGTGAACAATATTATTGAGTTTTCAGTGGGTATGTATTATTGTTGGAAATTCAAACAAATTGCAAAAGGGTTTGGAAGGAAAATTCAATTGAATGCATTCAAACTTGGGCCAATGACATAAAGTACATTAGTGTTTCATGAGCTTTTATCATAATTTTAAACAAATATTAAAATATCATGTGTATAAAAATGAATAAACATTATAATTGCACAATATTATTAATTTATGTATCATTACTTGACATGTTGTAATGATTTACATAGAAATAATAAATTACATGTGTATTGAACATAAACATTAGTACTAACATATTTTAAAGAAATTCTTAAACTTTATTTTGAAATTAAAGTTTAATATTTATATGCACAAAAAAGATCATTCATTTATACAAATAAAATTTACATGTAATTAATGTTACCATAATTTTAAATAATATTACAATATTATACGTATAAAATTAAAGTTGCCTACTAGTTGTTTAACTTAATTGAAAAAGATAGTTGCAAACAAGACTGTATTTCATCTATCCTTTAGTACATTTTATCATCCAAAATAGATGAATACTAGTCAATGTCTTGACTGTGTGCCAACTAAAGAACCTAAGATGCCAAGAATATTTCAAAAATGACCCCTTAGTTGAAACATGCTTCGCATTGTTTACCAACATAGTTGGAAGTTCAACTTGGAGACATTGTTGATGTGGGGAATATTTGGCAAATGACCACATAGTTGAAAAATGCTTTCAACTATATACCAACATATTAAATGAATCAACTTAATTGGTAATTTCCATAATTCTATTTTAAAATTTAAAAAATCCAGTTGAAACACAATTACAAATGTCATGTAGTTGAAAACTTTTGGTTAAAAAAGGGAGGTTTTCTACTAGTGGCTTTAAATCCACAATGTGGCACTATTGCAAACTACATGAACTTCATAATGTCCAACCATCAACATTAAGCGTTGCATTTATAAAATAACACCTAGCCAGCCTTTAAGGGAACTAAAGGGCATTGAAGGATGGTGCTTATACTAACTCAAACACCATGCAAACTTGTTCACCCCATGCAAAAGTACCAGTAGTTGGTGCACTACCACTAAATGGTCGAGACTTTGTAGTGGAGCCAAAATTCCCACAACCCCAAACACTTCCCATATGAATGAATTCTGCCACCTTCCCTCTCCAACATAGAGCATTGAAAGAAGGAAACATGGAATTGATGTGAATTGTGTACCTTTATGGTTAATAACCTATGCTGCTAATTTACAGCCAAACCAACCTCCCATATGATAATGTTGAATGCACTTACCTTCAACACATGTCAATAATATCGTAAGCAAACACTATTGTTATGAGAGACCCTTGCTACTTCCCAAGCTTGTGGTTTGGTTCCAACTATAGCATAAAAAAAAACCAATGATGTCAAATTCTTCCCTTGGAACACACCACCCAAATGGGCATGTTACACCTTGAATTTGTACTAACCAAACTAGTCCAAGGTGCTACTCGTGCTTGGAAATAAAATTTCAACTAACTAATTGTAACAATTGCCAACCATAGCCTTTATCCACTCAATGTGAATTTAACAAGTTTTGACAAACTAATCACCAGTTACCATAATTAGTAGATTCATTTTAACATATGCATACAAATGAATAACACCTTTGCCCCATCAAGTCAATCATACATGTGCTTCCAACACAATAGCCAATCTCGAATACTATTACACACTAACTAGAAAACAAAATGTTGCACTTGAAATTATTTTTTTGCACTAGGTCAAAGACTAATCCAAAGCTACATATCAATCATAGTGTGATGAAAACCTGACACAATTAAAAGTTTGCATTGTTGTCCTCTACTATTCAAAAAAAAAAATGCATGAGGTAAAATGTCCAAAAACCAAACATAAAAAATAATGTCCCTCAAATCCCACTCCTAGTCTCACTATGAGTAGGTTTGTTCAAGGCTTTTTAAACAAGGTTTACCCACCAAGTCTGGCATGTATCAAACACCTGCACATCCCAAGCACTAGGATTCAACTCTGATCATTCTAGTCATGCATTTTACAAGGTGCCTCCCCCTCCTCCACTATCACCCTTTTGGCGTCCCCACCCCCACATTTAGACAATCCTTTATTTGGACTACCTAAAATTCCAAACGGCTCATCACTTTTATCTCTATTAGCTGCTAAGGCATTTTAAGAACCTTATTTATCATCTGCTATTAATGGGTCTTTCTATTCCTAATAAGGTTTTTTCAACTTCTGAATTTCCAACAATAGGTTCTTAAAACAACAAGTACATTTAAATTAACAAAATTAAAACTATTCACAATTCCTAAACTAACATGTACTCAATTTGTACATAGTTTCAAGAGAGATATTGTTGAAACAAAAATGCTTTCATATTTTCAATGAAAGAGAAACACAAAATCAAATTAACATCAAAAGTCTCCCATTTGATGCAAATCTCCTTTCTTAAATTCTAAACATGTATAAACTATTCAATGCTAATAAGTACGCCAACTTGTAGTGAAAATACAAAATCGTATTAAGAATTCAAAGTTTATACATTAGAGATTTCAAAAAGTAAATATGGAAAGTAGAGATATAATGTTTTTCATTTTTTTCCATCCTTCCTTTATACTTTAAGTTTGAATTTTGAAGTGCCTCATGCAAATCACCTAAACATTACCTAGTTAATAAAACTCCATGTTCTAATCAACTAATAAAAACTATCCAGTAAAATTATAATAAATAATCATAATTGTTAATGAAACTCCTTTAAACAAACTAATGGCAATTAACTAGTAAATTTTTTATAAATAGTTATTTTCTCAAAATCTACTACATATTTTATTAACTATTTGTTCTGCCAAATATAAGTTTTGCAAACTACCTGTTCTGCCAACTACCTATTTTGTCAACTATAAGTTTTGCAGACTATTTGTTCAATAGGTGTCATTGGTTCAACATGTGTCATTAGTTTAATTACTATTAATTAAAGTATTAGTTCATAAAGAGTTATGGTTAAAATCTGCCCTCACCTCTTCAACAATCTTTATAATTTTGGTCATTGCATCAAGCAAGAAACTAGATTCCTTTCCCCCCACAACCTTTCCATCCACACCCATCCTACCATTGCCCTCCCCCACAACCTTGCCATCCTCACCCAATTTGCCATTGCCTTGCCCCATAATCTCTCCATCCTCACCAAATTTTCCATTGCCCACCCCCCCAACCTTGCTATCCACACCCACTTTGCCACTGCCATTTTTAACAAGAGGCCTTCCATCCATGTTGTAGTTTTTTATGGGCAAGGACTGTCCATCAATAGGCTTCAAGCCCAATGATGGCAATAATGCCTTCATGTAGCTTGTTAATTCATGAAGGTTGTTTCATATGAGAGACACACTTGACTCCAATGCACCTATCTGCTCTTCTATCCACTTCATGAGATCTATCATGTTGCCTTCCAGGGCCCCCGCCCTATTGCTCATAGACCCTTGCCCTATTGGCCATTGGTTACTTTTGTTAAGAATGTCTACAAAGTGTCATCTCTAGTCACAAAAAAAATTCATGAGATGAAGGTCAAAACTAACAATTGATGATTATGGATTAGCATGTAACCCAATTATCATCCTAATCCATTCGACAACTACATCACCTATAGTTGACCACATGTAACTAGATTCTTCATAGCTAGGGCCACAATGGTTAACTTTGCAACACACAATGGAACCAAAGAACTCATTGGCAAAATGTGGAAGTTGGCAATTAGTAGCTTTAAATTTACTAGCCACCACCAAGACTAGTCTTAATGCAAGAATAACCTAATGCAACTCAATAGATTTTTGTTGGTGCCCACTATCATCTCCACTTTGGATTGACATATCCTGATGATTGCAGGATTAGAATTACGAATTGGACAACAAGCAACTCCACACAAAAAAACAGAACATTCAAAGTACATCCCATTGTATTAGAGAATGGAAACTCACTGATTTTTGTGCTAATATCTCATTGGCCATTTATGCCAATGAAGGGGATTGTTGTTTTTCTTCCTTATGCATAATGTGCCCCAATCACACATAATAAGCCCTCAATGCATTATAGTTACACCACATAGACATTGGGTAATGTCAGCCTACCAATTTGGCTATTGTCCCTGCCCTCCCACATCTCCCAAGCTTATTCAAATTAGTGACAGTCTTTCACACTTTTGACATTTGTTTCACACATAAACATGCCATATTCAATTGTGAGTATCCAGGACAAAAGATTAAAGAAAACAATAAGTGTGACTATGTGGTTCATCTTCAAATAGATTGTAAAAGAATGTGGATAGCTCACTGTTGCTTTTTCAATGGACTTGCTGTCAATCTAGTATGCTTTTAGCCATTCCCAATATTCTTGTTATGAGCAACAAGGAGGAGGTTGGGATGATGGGTTTTTCACCCAATGTTGTTTCAACCTTGTTCTTTCTTGCTTCATATGAAAGCTCCCAAAGATTTCTTCAAGCCAATGAGGGATAGTGGAGGTCCTTCCCACTCAAATTCCTTATTGAGCTCCTCCCTAATTTTTTCAAGGTATGTAAGGCATTGTTGGTTAATGTCTACTATAGAGCAGTCCAAATATTGATTACTAAGTGTGCAAATCATATCATCCCATAACTCCTTCCCCTCGGATGCACCTATGACAAGTCCACCTTTTTTTATCACAACCGCAATTGGCTTTTCTCCCTTGCTTCTCCTTTGTTTTGCTTGTTCCTCTTGAAATCTTTTAGCTTTTCTTCATGCCCTCCTAATTCCAATACTATCCCTATGTTTGTTATTTTTTTCTTTTAGGGCTTAGGGTCCTAGTAATTTGATTAGAAGGTTGTGGTACAATCATGTACCCAGGTGGACATTGAAACACGCCCAAGTTGTCATGCAGGCTCCTGCCCTTGCCACTCAAAAAGAAGGATGTCTTCTCTTCTTCCTCCCCTGAAATGACCAAATAACACACAAAAACACCCACTGTCCTTACCACCTAGCACTTGTAAACAACTGGATTGTTAATAATGGCAATCCTACATACAACACTAGACAAACCATACTTACTCTATTAATGGGCTTGAATGTTGGTGTCATTTTCGCTTGTCTTTTTTCTTGGTCAAGGTGCTAAGAGGTTGGCCCACTTTAGCTTCCCTTCTTGTTGAGGAAGATGAGTTTGATTTAGTTTTAGACTCATACATTGTTGTGTCTATATCACTAGACATAGAACTATTTGTATGTTCAGTGTATGTTCTAAAGATGTCGTCCTCATGCTAAAAGCACTAGGGTTTTCTTTCCCACAACTAGACAACAATGGGGAAGTAGTGGTGCTATGAACACACCCTATTCACCGACACACTCACAACACTCAAAAAACCTCACATAAACTCGCCTCATGTAGACAATAGGAAGACAATGACAACATGAACTTAGAAGGTAAATGAGCGCAAAGAGTTTCAACACAATTGAAGAACATTTTATAAGTATCCTAGCTTGTGAAGGTGTGAACAAGAGGATGATTCACATGTCACAAATAACCTTGCAAACCTTCTTAACACATGACCTATGATTTTTGAACTTGGGTGTTCAAAATGGCATGATCATAAGCCACAATGTTTAGGGTGTTTGGATATGGGTGAGCTACCACATGCTCATACATGAATAGACAATGGATAAAACCATTATGTTTTATATATAGAGGAAAACCTAACCCTATCAAAAAATAGAGACCCTTAACCTTAATTTAGAAGAAAGGGACAATTAGTTCTTACAAGCCCCCTAATTTGTGGTTGGGTTTCGCATAGTAAAGTATACACAAAAAGTAGTGTAAGCAACAAAATATTGGGGTCCCTAAAGAAAAGGACTAACAAGTAGATGATTTTATGGGGATAATAGTTTTTTTTTAGTACATTCTTTCTTAACTCTTGTTTACATGGACTTCAAAACCTAAATTGTTATAATCATGTTTTTTTAAGCTACTTGCAAGTACTTGAAAGTAGGTGGGTCCATTCAAGATTGGGGTACCAAAAAATAGTGTCTAATTGAAAAATGATTGCAAATGACAACTTTGGATTTTTGTTCATCTTACATTATTATAATTATAATGGATTATTGTATGCCAATAAATAAAATGATGTCTTCTTAAGTTAATAAAAATCTAAAAAAATAATTTGGATGCGATGTTAATGTCATTTTGAGTCTGGTAAACTAAAGGAATCAAATGTCCAAAATACATTTTTCAAAAAAGTAATCAAAAGGAAGGCATAAAATCATACAATTGATTTCAAACTTTTTGTTCAACAAAAACATGCCCCCTTTTATGAAAGTACATGTTCATTGGATGAACTTGATGAAAAACCAAATCATTCAAAAATTTCAAAGTCTTGAAATTTTGAAAGAAAGGGCTACAAGGCAAAGGACTCATTTTTTAAACTATTTAATAAAAAAAATTATGTTCAATGGGTTCAAAATGTCTAGCTTTATATGCAGGTCACATGTGAAGGAAATAAACATGCCAAAAAACATGTTTGGTTGTCCATTAAAACTCATTTTGGGATTTTTTGGATTTTTTGCATTTATGGCATTAAACTAAAATATTCATACACAATATGTATGATTGTGAAAAATCACCATTAACACATGAATTGTCTTATATTGGATTATTCAAATTTTCTCACTTAAGTTTGTTTCATGTAAATGTTATTTGTAAATCAAACTCCCCACTATGCGTCTATACATAGTGGTATCCTCCACAAGGTCTCTTTCATCTGCATTTAACTTCACATTTTGCTCCAATGGAATTGAAATGGGTTCGCAACCTGTCATCCCATATTCGGATAATTTGTTCAAGGCATATTGCCTTTGTAGTAACCATATCCCTTTAGGGGATTGGATTACCTTAATGTCGAGGAAGTAACGCAACTCTCCCAAATCCTTCATCTCTAACTTTTGCTTCAAAAGCTTCTTCAAATCAAAGATGTATGCATCGCTATCTCTTGTGATAATCAAGTCATCAACATAGATGACTATGATTACAATCCCATGATTTGTCTTTTTTTCATATAGTGAAAAACTTGTATTAGATGTTTGAAATCCACTTGTGAAAATATACTGACCTATTTTGTCTGACCAAGCTCTAGGTGTTTGTTTCAAGTTGTACAAACTTTTCTTCAATTTACAAACCAAATTAGGATGTGTTTGGTCCACATAACCTGATGGTTGTTCCATGTACACTTCTTCTTATAAATCTCCATGAAGAAAAGCATTATTTACATCCATTTGATGTAAAGACCATCCTTTTGTTGCTGCCATAACAATGATTGCTCTTATAGTTGTCATTTTGGCAATTAGACTATAGGTCTCCTCATAGTCTATGCCATAAGTTTGGGCATAACCTTTAGCAACCAATCTTGTTTTATACCTGCTCATAGATCCATCTGCATTGTGTTTGATTTTGTACACCCATTTGCACCCAATTGTTTTTTTGTCTTTTGGTAAAGTTACTAATTCCCAAGTAGTATTCACATCCAAAGCCGCCATCTCTTCATCCATGGCATTGTTCCACTTAGGGTTTCCAACCACTTGTTCAAAACAAGTGGGTTCAACCTTTTGTATAACTCTCACCATGTATGCGTAATGATGAGCTACAAAACCATCATATGTGAATATTTGTACGGGGTACTTGATTCGTGTGGATTTTTGTATTCCATTGTTGTTGTCATGTGTTTTCAAGGCTTTCTTGGCCATTCGAACTCTGGGAGTAGTAATTGAAGTGATTTTTGATTCTTCAACCACATTCTTCTCTAAATCACTTGATTCATCATCTACATGAAGATTTTTAGATGATGTTTGAGAACTACCGTGTACAAAGTTTAAAGATTTTAATCTTCCTTTCCATGGAGTGCTACTTGACCCACTAATTGAAGACTCTTGTGGTCCACTAATTAGTTGTGATTATTGTTCCACATTTGATGAAACGTCACCATTTCTAGCTTCTCCATCTTTTGCTATCTTCAGTCGTGAATACCAATTAATCATCTCATCAAACACAACATTTCTACTCACTTTTAACTTTTGAATGGAAGGATTGAAACATCTATATCCTTTTTAGTTTGAGGAATATCCAATGAAGGTACATTTTTCAGCTTTTGGGTCTAGTTTTGATTTTTTTTCATCAGGAACATGCACGTATGTAATGCAACCAAACACTCTGAAGTGTGAAACATTGGGTTTCTTGCATGTGAATTTTTCTTTAGGTGTCATGCCATGAATTATTACTGTGGGTGTTCGATTCATGATATAGACTACAATTACTACTGCTTCAACCCAAAAGTAATTTGGCAAATTCTTCTCATTCAACATGGCACGTGCTATTTTTATAATGT
>Ga0209611_10000199_pt1 | contig 76838 bp, 69 predicted proteins | sample S1TSphgellanicum_3_FD_187693 | JGI IMG/M metagenome (GOLD analysis project Ga0209611, IMG submission 187693) | Host-associated microbial communities from peat moss isolated from Minnesota, USA - S1T2_Fc - Sphagnum magellanicum MG (SPAdes) (version 2) | ecosystem: Host-associated > Plants > Peat...
AAAAGGATATAAATGTAATTATGTACATTATTGAAATAAAAAAAAAAAAAAAACTTGAATCATTTCATTTGGATAAAATCTCAATAAGATATGAATTTTCAAAATTAATGTTTCAATAATGTTTAAAATGAAATATTTGATAGATATAATGCAATGCAACATATTATCACAACAAGTGGGATGGCTTGATGGTAGGGGTAAATCTTCAATTTTAAAATCAAGGGGTCAAACCTCACAAGTGGTGTGTGTATGATCAATAGTGGTAAATTGATCAAATATCCTTTTATTTAGTTCCTTAGAGTAGGTGCCTAGGTTGATTACGTGGTCTACATACCTAGGTTAAGTTTTAACCTAGGTAGTGACACTTGTAAATGATTAACATAGGTTGAAAATCATGAAATTATCAATAATATTATATAGTAAATAATTCAAATTTAATTGATTTCCATGCTACTTAATTAATTAACTAGCAAGTGAATGGCTTGGTAAGTTTGTATTTCACTTGAAAATAACCTTGTTTCATTAGGTATTAGTGAACCAATTCACTGCTCGTAGCAATTGGTCCCTGTTTGTTAGGGGGTTAATTAGTTTCACCATGGTAAAAATGTCCAAATTCACTCAAAATCTAATGAAGCCCAAAATGAACTAGGGTGCATTTTGGTGTAGTATATGTACTAAAAATTATGACATGTAAGGCATCCGTAGTGGAACAATGGACATTGCAAAGACTTTGAATGTAAAGGTATGTACTTTTCATTATTATTAAAAAACACTTTTGAATTATGTCAAGACATTGTAGATTTTAATGGACTCTTAGCATAATATCAAAATATTGAAAAACAACTTTAGGACAAACTAATGCAAAACCCAAGTTGTTGTGGATCAAACATATAATGCACTATGGACTACTTTTAAAGTTTTCAAACTTTTCAAATCTTCAAGGTTTGTTGAAACACATGATCAACCCAAAAATTATGGTAACACATACATGAACTTTCAAAGCTTACAAAACTGATTAACAATGGACAAATGGGACATCTTAAGGTTTTCACAAACCTCAAATGCAACTAAAACTAAAAGTTAACAAAAATAACTTAGTGAATCAAAAGAATATGAAGTTCCATCTCGTTGATGTCCTCAAGGTTGTTGAAACTTTGTTTGGCTGATGCCTTCAATAAGAGTAGTAGGATCCAGCTTCTTGAAGCCCATTGAAATCCACCACGCATCATGCATTTCCTCCCCACATCCTTGCTAAACACACTTAATGGAAGTTGCAAAGTAATACAATGCACACCATTCATGATATACATGTTTACATGAAGCAAATCATGCAACCCAAACAAATGAAAACTATAATCCACAAAATGGACATTTCTTTATAGTGATCCAAGTTCTTGGTATTGGATCAAGACTCTCAAACAAAAAGGATGGTTGTGGCACCAAACTCCTTCTAGTATCTCCACCCCTTAAAGATCTCCCAACTACATCCCGAACTGCACTATCATGTCACTTACAAATTACAACTTGATCTTTTAATGCACTCATGTTGCTAACAACATCAATTAACAATTTATGAACCATTTCATATTTTGCTTCATTCTCCTCAAGTTCAAATATCAAAAAATCTACAATGCTTCTTTGAAAGACCATTTTTTTAGTGAGGGTTTCAACATTCATAGTCCCAAAATCATTGAAGCTGACAATAGATTGTTCTTGCTTTAATTTCTCAACAAGTTCATCAAACTTTCCTTGTCCCATTGCAAGTTGCTTTCTTCTATCTCCATTTGAAAACTTCCTTTCACATCAATTGACACCATATCCTTTTGACCTTTTTTGTGAGTTTTCAATGTTGTTTCCGAACTTGTAAACAACTTTTGGGAAAACTCAAAATATGCATGCAAGTGTGGGGGTAGCATAACAAATTGGTCATTCACCTTTGGTAGGTTTGCATCATCATAAAAGTTGTCTTCATCATTAAGGTCTACACTAACAACATTGCCTATAATTAGAGACTTGAGCTTCCTTCATCATGCCTACTCTCCACTTATCCACTTAGCAAATGTAGCCCAATTCATCTTCATTCCTTTCATTTCACATACAATGCCTCTAGCTAGGTGTGAGCCATATTGACACAACCATGTGCGGTAGTCTCAGTTTTTAAGAGTTACATCCGGGTTTTTTGAGTGGGGTAAGGTTATTAAGGGCTTTTAGCGACTTCATAGGGAGTGATGAGTGTGCATGGTGCGAAGGGGGGTTATTTTCTTGTCTGACATGCGTCATTGGTGAATAAGGAGTTGGATTAAGTATTTCCTTCAACAAAGGCTAATAACCATAGTTTTAGGAACTCTGTTGCGTAATTAGGGGTGAGGAATCTCTAGAGGGTTGGGGGTAGAAGTAGAGACCAAAATTTATGGTGTTCAACGTAGCATTAGTCTTTTTATGGTATTTAGGAAGTAACAAGGATGTTAAAAATTCTTAAAGCAGTTGAAAGGATGTTGATGAAAGATTTAATAGAGGTAGAATAATCTTCAAGCCGTTGAACATAAGGTTAATTCAAGGCAACTCAACAATTAAATAGATAGTATGATAGTGTGCTAATGGCAATAGGAGTCTGATGATAATTGAAACATTTATTTATAATAGGGATAAGCTCAGCAAGGAGCTACAAGTACATGTAGAATCCTAAGTTATGCCTTAGGGATAGTTCACAACTGCAGGAAATCTAAGATGCGTCAGATGGTGCGAACTAGGTAATCCGCCTTGCTATTGGGAGGCAATCGACGAATTGGACCGCGCAACCAACGATAATGACCAACACCAGGAACTGAAGACCATGCAAAAATAGAAATATCTTCAGTTTCGTAATAACCTTCACAAACAGTCTCGGGTTCGTCACCAGAAGCGGGGTCAACTTGCAGCAAGATCACCAGGGTGCGAGAGTTCGGAGAAATACGATAGTACCAGGTTCAAGGAGGTTCGACTTCAAGACGAGCACGCACTTTTCGAGGTTCGGGTTCTTCATCGTGAGGATGCTGTGTTAGGGTAAGATTTAGAGACGACTCTGGAGGCGGTTCTTCATTCGCTTGTGCGGCTTACGGCCCGTAAGATGTGACCGTGCGCAACGCCATAATTTCAAGCAAAGGAAAAAAAGGTTAGATCTTCAATCGAAATCAAATTGACAATGGAGGTGTGAAGGACTTGTTACGTTGAGGTGCGCAATCGTAATTTATAATTCGAAGAAGAGGAAAAAAAGGTGGAAGTAACGGCTTAGGACCATGGTAAAGTAAAATCGTGAGGTCAAAGGGAAAAATTGAGGATGTAAGTAAAGTTGTTGGGGGAAAATGGAAGAGGTGAAAAGGGTTTTTCCTTCACCTTCCAATGGCCACCAAGCTTGGAACATTCCAATGGCCACCAAGCTTGGAACCTTGCAATGGCCAGCAAGCTTGGAACCTTCCAATGGCCACCAAGCTTGGAACCTTCCAATGGCCACCAAGCTTGGAACCTTCCAATGGCCACCAAGCATGGAACATTCCAATGGCCACCAAGCTTTGGATCCACTTTCACCTCCCTTCTTTTTCTCTTTAAAAGGCGAACTCGGATGATTGGGGGTTCTCTCTTTGCCTCAGGGATAATTTTCATGTAACCTTGAACACTTGTTTGACAAGTTTCTTGAAGAGGAAAATAATGTTTAATGTTGGTAGAGGGAAGAGGGAAGAAAAGTAGAATAAAAATCTAGTGATAGTGTTGGAAGGTTGGAACTCTAGAGAATCTCAGAAACCTCTCGGGTTTCATAGCATAACTTTTCACTAGTTTAGCTGCAGATCTTGAGATTTAGTAGCAAGTTGTGTCTTGTTGTTAACTTTTTAGAGAGCTATGGCAAGCCAGATTTGAACAATCTATGTGTGAGAAACAACATTTTAAGTGACTAGTGGTTTGCAACAAGGTTTGATCATCATCTTTGTAAAACCCTTTCGGTTTTGGTGGTATAACTCCTTATTGTCGTAGTTGCAGATCATGAGATTTGATAGGTTGGTGCGCCTTGTGGTTAGCTTACTAAAGAGCTATAGCAAGCCAGATTTGAACAATCTATGTGTGAGAAACAACATTTTAAGTGACTAGTGGTCTGCAGCAAGGTTTGATCGTCACCTTTGTAAAACCCTCTCGGGTTTGGTGGTATAACTCCTTACTGTCGTGGTTGCAGATCATGAGATTTGGTAGGTAGTTGCGCCTTGTTGTTAGCTTTCTAGAAAGCTATTGCAAGCTAAATTTGGACAATTTATGTGTGAGAAACAACATTTTAAGTGACTAGTGGTCTGCAGCAAGGTTGGACATGGTGTTAAGTCCTTAAACATTGGTTTGGATGAATGACAATTTGGCATAAATCCTAGAACGTGTAGTGTGTGAGCTTGAAAAAATATATCTATCAATTTTAATCATAAATAATGCATAGGAGGTAGGTTACTTAATTTCAACTACAAACGCAATCTAACTTCCAAAATTACATTTGTATTTTTCCTCCATTAGTAGCATTTGTGCTTTCATGCATAATCACCTTGTAGAACCGGGAGTAGAGGGACGGAAAGTCACCTCACACTAGGCTTAATGTTATGACCCTAGAAGACAAAACATAAGGTTTTTAATGGGTAATCATCTAGAGCCTTTCTACTCGTGTAAGGATTTTTGGATCTATACATTCCATGTAGTGGTGCCCATTTTTGTTAACAATGGGCCCAAACAACTTTTCTACCTCCTCCTTTGTGCAATATGTAGGCAACTTAATTTGTCTTGGATTTAGTCCAATGAAACCCAAGTCATACTTGTCTACAAAATCTTTTATAATGAAACCATGGTTATTGACAAATGGAAACAATTCAAGGACTTCACCAAAGCATGTTTTTGCAAAACATTGAGCATTAAAACTAAGATTAACAACCTCCTTCTTCACTTTCTTGTTAATGTCAATATTGTGTCCAACACTTGTCAACAATAATTTCTTGTGAACGTTAGTATGTTTGACATTTGTAGATGGCTTACCATTAGACATTGGAATAGACATGTCATAAAAATAAGAAACACAAAAACCATAACACTTGAGCTCGATGTAATGATCACAATACTAAAAACATTTTTGAAAAAATGATAAAACAATGTACGCACACAACCTAATCCCGTGTGCAAAAGCAAATTGAAGGTGGTGACCTACTACATGGGTGACTTTTTGTAAAAATGCCACATGGGTTAGTGGGAAATGAAATTTCAAATTTAACTTTCCCACCCAACAGGGTTTTGACTTCTTATGGAAAACACATTTGCTTAAATTGGTCTAGTTTAGTATGCAATCACCCACCTAACCAAACCACTAATGCTCACATGTTCATTTTATAGCCAGAGTGGTACAAAGTGTTTAATTATTTGTCAGAAGGGATGATGCCAAAATGATTTACTACTTCACAGAAACAATATTTAGTTTAGAAAACTAAGCCATTTGTGCTACAAAATGGAGTACTGTATAGATTTGGACAAAACAATAGGTTTCGTCATGTTTCGTAACAGGAATAAGTGTTAATTATATTATAAAAGTTACATAATGGAGTTGGTGGAGGACATTTATCTTCTAACATCACTATGAGAAAGATCCTTGATGCCAGTTATTGGTGGCCAACTATGAACCGACATGTTCATGAATTTTGTCAAACCTATGACTTGTGTTAGAAATCAGGCACCTATTAACACATAATATGGTAAAATCAATTACTCCTCTACTTGAACCTTTCTAGAAATGGGGATTAGATTTCATTGGACCCATCAAATCGATGAATCGTTATTTTTGCAATCGATACATTTTAATCACCACTGATTATGCCATTAAGTGGGTGGAGGCGAAAGTTTTATGCACCAACATAACTGCTATTACTACAAAGTTCTTATATAATCACGTTTTCACTCGATTTGGCTATACACTTACAATTGTGACTAATCAAGGTACCCATTTCATTAATGATGTCATTTTTTATTTAATTGATATTTTATATTAGGGTGAAAATCCTTTAAGGTGTACCACACAAAACAAAAAGGGCTTAATCCTTACTGCAATCCTTTTTTACCTTATATTTTGATCCCCATAAAAATAATGAATCACAAGTTGTCAATAATTTCAGAAAGACTATATTTTAGACTATTATAATTCTAGATTCCATCATAATCATCCATAAATGTGTCCTTACATGGTAAAAAAAGACTAGGTAAAAAAGACAGAAAAGGGTGACACTGTGACAAGATTTTGGTACACCTTAAAGAATTTGCACCCATTAAGACATACTAGCTCTACTAAATCTATTATCCACAAGGGACTAAACAAGCTGAGTCTATTAACAAAGTCTTTAGTGCATTACTCACAAAACTGGTGAATGAGAATTGAAATGACTAGGATGAGCACATGTTCATAGTTTTATTTTCTTATATATAGAACTACTTTCAAAGTTGGAACTAGTCACATTCCATTTCAACTTATCTATAGATTACACCCATTATTACCAACATAATACCTATTACCATCCAAGCTAAAACAAATCCATGATCCAACACTTATTAGAGTTATGATCATTAGTTGCCTATCAAAACTAGAGAAACTTCAGGAAAACCTATTAATAGCATAAAACTTGGTAACTTTTAACCAATGGAGCCGATTATTATGGTTCTAGAATCAATTTATGGAAACCAAATACCAGTTTGGGGATTATGTTCTATGCTTTCCAGGGGCTATCAAAGCACATTCCCTAAGTTTTAGAAACAATGGTTTAAACTTTATAAGATTTAATATTGTCTACCTAAAAATAGAGTGCTATTAGTGACCATTGATAAAATTGATCCTAATCCAATATTGGTTAATATTAACAAGTTGAAACCTTATAGGTTTGTAGAGGATTATACACTTCAACCTATTTTGGCTAAACCTAGTGATTTATTACCAAAAGAATTGATTGAGATAAGCTAGTTTAATAACATGTTCCACTAGAATAAATCTTGTCCATTTCAACCCTAAATTTGTGACTACCATGCAACTAAAGTCCAAATTGACTACTTTTGTAACTATTTTTATTCTAGACCTATGTGTCACCTTAGTTGCAAACTATTATAGTTACATATGCAACTACAATGGTAGTGGCTTCAAAGTATAGTTGCATGTGCAATTATAACATATGATTGCTTGGATTTTCATTAAAAATATGGATGAAAAATCATATGTCATCCAATATTGATTGTGTCCATTCATGGATGATATCATAGTCATTTTTGCAACTACAAATATGACTATATAATTATATTCTACCACGCATATGTACACATGGCATATGATTTCTTTAATTTTGGTTTTAATATTAATAGGCATAAATATTTTGATAATAAATAAATAATGATTGTCTATTATAACGAAACATAAATTATTACATATTGACATCTTTTTTGTGAGTGATGCCATTAATTACTATAGTTCTAGAAAAACTTAAGCACCCACAATATTTTTATACATGTGTAAGAAATGCAATTCTCTAACACCTTACATTCAAGTAAACCAAAACATTGATTATTCAACATTTTTACACATATTCTACTTCCAATGAGAAGTTATGTGATAAATTGACATGGATTGTAGATTGCAATATTTACTCGTGGTTCAATAAATCCGGGATCTATGGATGTGTGATTGAATTCTCAAACACCATTTCAAATGTACATTCAAGGGCCAATGACATAGCTCAAACTAGTAAATTGGAAGTCAACATATATTACTCCATATGAGTTCATTAGATAAAATTTTAAATTTTCATTAAAAAAATTATGACCATTATTTTTTCTTTATAAAGTTATTATATATGAACTTTTAAGTTCAGCCCATTATTAAGTAGATGGAAAATAAAACATGCACACAAGTCTATGAACTATCAAAACCCATGATTATTTGTTAATTCAAATAGTTAATTTAATTGAACTTATTTCTAACTAGCTAATCTATCCATAAATAATAATTTAAACTTAATTTTCCTAGTCTAATTTACTAAGCCTACCTATTATAGCCTAATGTAAGCCTAAATAATTCATTCCATTATTAAATATATTAATGCTAGGCCTATTTAGTACTTTATTTATAGGTAAGAAGTTCTCATATAATTGGGTAAAATAAGTAGTTTGTAAAAAAATTAATTAATTGATTAATTTATATATTAATTAATAGGTAGTAATTTGAATAAATATTGTGTATGTAATAATACATAGGTATGTAGGTTATTGTGTCACATTTAATTTGATTCAATTTGGCAACCAAAATTGCATAAGTTTGGTAGTAATTTAAGTAGGATAAATTTATATTAAACAAAATAACTTAAAATAGCCAAGTTGAAATTTCAAGCCAAGTTCAACATGTAACAAAATTTGCCACATATATGCAAGTCTAATGAAATGTAATTAAATTAACCAATTAATTATTTAAGTTTTACCCAAATCCACCCAAAATTTTCCAAATTTAATTAAAGTGCTTAAGTTTAATTAAAATTTTGAATTTATTCAAATTTAACAATTTTTTGAAGTTTAATCGATTTTAACCAAATTTATTTCATTCATGAGGTTTAAAAAAAAGATAAATGAAGTTTATCCAAAATTATTCTATATAGCCAAAGTTAACAAATATTATTCAAAATATTTTGTCAATTTTAAAAAAAAATTAGCCAAATTTATTTTGATTTATCCAAAAAATTTCAAAGTAATAAAATTTTGTTTAAAAATCATATTTTAATTGATATTTGTTAAATTCAGCCAAATTTACAATATTTCTTGAAATTTATGTTAGTTTAGCCAAATTGGTCCATTAAATTTTATTTTTGAATATGTGTTTTTGTATTAATTAACTAATCAATAAATTAATTAGGTAGGGTAGGTATGTATGGGAAAAAGAAATTTCAAGACATCATTGTTGTTGAAATGTATAAAATAACAATATTCAAATGCAATTTTAACAAAATTATTTAACATTTTATATTTAAAAAGTATATAGATGTATAGATTTTGAAATAATCTTCAAGAAAAATCTTTTGTTTTAGTTTTTTGGAATTTTTTTGATAAAAATAATAATGGTTAAATTTAGGATTTTTGTATGTGTGATAATGTTGGCACCTCCTCTTTCACTATAACTTATCCCATATTCTTTGCATAGAATTTCAAACTTGTAAACTATATAATTGGTTGAAAGACTAGACTAAACTCATGGCATGTGTTATGACCATTCAAAGCACATGCCATGTGAGATGAGCCAATTGAATTGGCTTGTCAATAAAAAATAAATAGGATTTTACTTAATTATTAAAAATCTACCTAGCCTATGTTAGGTAGTTTATTTAAACCTAGAATAAATTAAGGTAACCTATAATTAAGATTAAATTAAAATTTAGTTAATTATTAATTAATTAAATTTAGACTTAATTATCATATATATAATTTATAATTTAGAATATGAATATTTTTTTAATTCCACATGGCATATGGCCATTCGCTTTTAGGATTGGCATGTGTAAAGTTTTTGACCATTGGATTTTATTTATGTAATAATTTAAAATTAATAAATATTGACATGTGGCTAAATCATATGCACCCACCATTAGACATGTGGCATTATGTAATTATATCATCTATATACACAAATGTACTTGCAATATAATGCCACATCGAACGACTTTTCATCCGTGGAAATAGATGAATACTTGGTTGTAGGCATAATAATTTGTGATTGCACATGCAATTAGGATGCCACATCATGGTTTTTGCCACTTCTGGTCTAATGGCACTTATCTTTCGCAACTACGTGAATTTTAGTTGCAAGTGTCTGTTACAACTAAAAATGAGTCACAAATTGAATCGTTTTTTTTCCAAATTTCTTTTAGTGTTCATTAAGGAACTAATTGAGACAAACTGCTATGGTAATTTATTCATTGAGGAACCAATTAAATCACATAATGAAGGTATAATAGTCGATAAATTAGTTGAAAAGAGAACCAATTATGATTTATCCAATCAAGAACCAGTTGAAGAAGGTACAAATAATCTATTGAAAATGCAACTGATTAAGGAAGTACTTATTAACCCTATTCCTGTGCAAACCCATGATGTTTCAATTAACCTAGTTATAGGTTTCAATTTCTTAAAGAAAGTTTGCCCTAAAGGTCAAGTTGCTTTCCAAGTGCCACCACCTTTCACTCCATGGCTACAATACAAATAACCATTTACCTCTTGATGTGTCTTTTCATTTTTTCGTTCTCAAATTCCTTATACCTCTTGCTAGACCAAGACGAAGAAATAAGTGCCTTAGATCAATTGAGAGAAAGAATAAGCAAGAAAGAGGTAGAATTGAGGAAACAAAGAGAAGAAAATAAAAAAGAGGAAAATGAGCTACAAAGAATTAGAAAGGAAATTTTTAGAGCAACCAAAATAATTTACATTGAACTATTTGCATCAAGGCCACCTCCTGTGTTTCAAGAGAGTAGCACGAATTTTGGAGAAGAGAGAAACGTAGAATAGAGATTTTTGAGGCTTTAAAACATGTTGTCACTATGGGAGAAGGACTTGAAGAGACACTATGAAGCAACATTTTTCGCCCCCTACACCTATAGTAATTGTTATTAGTGACTTTGAGGAGAAAGAATAGGTTAAAAAAAGGGCTGCAAATCAACTTGTTGAAGTTGAACAATTGGCAAACTTTTTGTCAAAACTAGTTCAAGGAAGGTTCTTTGAAGTTGACTTTGATTCACCCAATATACCACTACAACAAATTGCACCTTATTATACTTCACATTCCATTCATTTTTTAGTGGAATATGAAAGTGGAATAAGTCACCTCACCCCCAAGTGGAATGTGCCACAAATGTTTTGGACAAGTCTCATTAATGGATTTCGTGCCACCATTTTTTCCCTAGTGAAATAGGCATTTGTGAAATTTTTTTAAAGGATTTGATTTTTAGGCATTTAAAAAAATTTAGGTCAATTTTTTGGTGTATGCCTATAATACTACCCATGCATTTTTCAAGTGGAGTGCATCACCATGCCTTATACCACTACACCACTAGTCAAAAATTAAAGGTCCATTTTATTTAATTAATGTCATACATCTTATACCCAAACATGTGAAGGAAATTTTCTAGAAAACTTTCATTCAAAAGTTCATTTACACTTCAAAAAAAAAAGATGATAGCATGGTTATGTAGCCCACAAATATAAGTCCACTTGTGCTACACCTAAAAATGGAAACATGGTCATGATGTGCAAAATTTGTATAAGTTAACTTAATGTAAAATTGTCCATGTCAAACTATACCATGCTAATTTGCGGCCCACTGGTATACTCCTAATTGCTAGAATTATCTAGCAACCCCTTGCATTCCCATAGGATGTAGGTCTTGTTGGCCATTAAGGACACACATGCCTCATCCAAAGTTCGGACATTTGGGTTTCACTCAAGTTCTTCAACCATGAGCTTGACATTGGGCTTATAGACCTTGGTCACCATGACCATTTGCCTACCTAGCCCACACAATTGAGCAAGAGAACTTCTCCCAAACCCTTTGGATGCATGGTTGACACCTAAAATGCCTTCTCCAACCACCCTCCCTTTAAACTTGGGGTGGAAGATGTTGCATTTTGTGCCAACCTTCAATGGAGCCTTCAACCACATACCCAAGAAAAGGCACATTTGTAAGTTATGTTATGAACATAACACTCTAGCAACACATACATCATCATAGCCTAGCCCCAACTAAGTTGGAAAATAGATGGTACAAGTACTCACATCATCAACTTGTGGCACATTAGTATTGGCCTTAAGGGTTTTCCCTTGGGTAGTTCTTTGTAAACATCCCAATTTGGCTTAAACACCCCTTTGTTGGTTCCTTAGCGAATTGAAATGCCAATAGGGGGGCTTGATGCCTGACTATCTCCATGTATACTTGTTCCAACTAGCTCTTTCCGCTTCTCCACATTAAGCCTTGAATAGTAGTGGCTTTTTTTTATAAGTGGGATGTAGCCATTATCAATTTAATTACAATACCACTAATGAGATGAACCTACTTGGACCCACCAAAAATTAGTAATATGTTTCTTATTGGATTTAAATTACTAATTGTTTACAATTTTTTTTTTGCTGGTGGGGCCATAATGTCACATAATGTCATGCACCACCAAAGCTTGATGTTGACTTGGTCTTGGTTGCCAGCCTAGTCTTATTATAGATTGGGTTGAGGTTGAATATCAGGTGCAATAATCCCCACATTAGTAGTGGTATATCTCATTAATTGGGTATCTAGCTCCTGGTTGTCACATGGATGTCTGACATATGTAGAGAGTACCTCCATGTCTCTAAGTGTCATTAGGTCACTTTTGCTATTAGATTCAGCCCTAGATATGGATAGGGACTTCTTTGTGTTATGGTCTTGTCCTTTTCCTATGCTGGTGTCTATATGCCTCCCATCCTCCACCTCACCTTTGGATGTAGGTGGCAATTTTCTTGAAAAAAAAATACACAAGCCATTGATGTGTCTAAAGCATCTAACATAAAGACCCATTAATTCATCAACATTACCATAACAACTAAACATCCCTGCCTTCTTGGTGACAATTGCCCATCAAGTGCAACACATTGACTTTGTTGAAAACCCACCTACTTTCTACTTTGGTGAACTTTACAACCCAGTTATATTTCATTTTGGATCAACCTACATCCCACTTTGGATCCACTCAAGGTTCATTTATAGCCCCCCCAAACCTACATCAACATGACACAAATTCCAAACACTTCAACAATGTTAATGTAAATTGAAGCCAATGAAAATCACTTTAGATTAGTCCCAATTAGACCTATCAACATATCAAATATAAAATGATCAATGAACAAACACACACCAACTAATGATTGAAGATGTCAATTATGTGTGTACTACCATGTTCAGTTACTAATAACTATTTTAGTAAAAAAATATTGCTTACACTTATAGCCCCACCTAATTTCCACTTTTATTTCACTAAAATTCCACCTATGTTTCACTTTGGTCCCACTTGGATCACACCTTGGATCCACTCTAAGTGCATTTTCATTCCATCCAAGATCCATGTAAAATCCAACATTGACCAAGTGCCTTCAACTTTGGTTCCACTTACACATCATTTACAATGTGTACCCCCTTTCACTCCATATGCATTACAATTTCTAACCACCCTATGTCCACCTACATTCCATTAGAAGTTCACTAGACTTCCAAACTTGGATCATGACATTTCAAAAATCTCCATGTTAAAACAACATATGTCCATAATTCTAAGTTAGTCCCAACTAAAGGGACATACCGATTGACAATTGGCCATGAAATAACAAGAAACACCAAATGTTACATCATGATACCAACTAGATGGCCTAACTTCTTAATGACAACCATTGTTGTCCCACCCCACAAGGTGTCAAGCATTGGCACCATGACTTACACCATATGGAATTACATAATTCCAATGTCATTTTACAAGTGTATTGGGCACCTAGTTTGACTTGGCACCATTTGCATTAGACTAGTATGGATCCATTATGAATTCACATAGATTCCACTTCAACTCCACCCAAATGCAACACTTTGAATCCACTTTGGCTAGGTGGTAGCCTAGCCACCTAGCCACTAATTTCACTACATAATTAAAGACCTCTTGTAAATCCAAATATCAATTGAAGCTTGGAAAATGTATTGAGCATTTCACACTTGATATGAGGGTCTATTAGGAGTGCAATGAAATTTAGAAATAATTGTTGCCAAAAGGCATGAACTGGACACATGGCATGTAAATAAGAACGTAGACAAAAAATGGCATGAAGCCACATTAGGCCCAAGGTGTAGTGAAGTGATCACAATTACTTGTTACACATACCACACATGACATGAATAGGAAAGATAGTTGTTCTACCAATTATAAATGTTTTAATGTAATCAGTCTCATTCAAATGGTCCAAAGAAAGTTAAACAATTTCGAAGAGGCCATTGGATGCAATAATTGAAAAAAAACCTTATAAAAATCTAGACTTTGGGAAATGTTTACAACTTTGTAACATTGCATGACTAAAGTTTAGTATCTTTCAATGAACTTCCAAGTAGTAATAAAAGAAAACAAGGTTTGGGTTGAATTGTTCATTTGCACCATGTCATGAGATCCATTTCCAAGGCACTCATGTCGAACACCGTGAGATTCGGAGCTTTAATTATCCATTAGTAAAAGGGCTTCGATTTGCTTGAGTGTCCAATTTTTGGTATGGTATTGGGTGCATTTTGTATTAGGAAAGTCCATGTTAAGGATTGATTTTGTTGGTGGTACTATTGTGAAAATTAAATTTTGATTATCAATTATTAATGGCAAGTATAAGGATCCTGGAGAATTCAGAGGGGGGTCCTTGGGGAAAAAAATCAACATGACACCTATTAATGACGACCACTAATTGAGATAAGAAGAAAGATCATAAACCAAACTTTTAATGAAAAAATAATAATAATTGGCTGATAAAGTTTGTGTAGGGGGTGGCGGTAGCACATGACCTTTGATAGCAAGTAAATTATATTTTTATGCCCTCATGTGGAAGAGATACATCTCTCTAAACTTGGAATAGTAGGTTTTAAAACTTATGTTGAAGGTTGGCATGTAGCAAGAAAGCATTAACTATTGATTCAACAAAATCCAAGGCATATTAAACCCTCACAAAAACTAATGTGATTTATTAAAAAAAAGAAATTTGAAAGACTAAACATGGCACCCATGAGAAAGAACCCGAAGGTGGGTTAGTGGTCTATTCTTTTGAAGTTTTTTCCTTACATTGTATTAGTTCCAAGTTGTTTATGGGTTCAACTTTATAGCCCCAACACCCTATAATCAGTGCTGATTATAGTGAAATATCATGTTGAATCTTAAAAAGATATCATTAGTCTTTCTTGAAACATTTTGATCTTCTTTTTGTTTCTTATGAAGCTAAAAAACTTGTAATCAATGTCAATTGTAAGGAGTTATGTCTACAATATGTAAGGATTAATCTTTTTGGGATTTCATTATAGGATAAACCAAGTTTTTTTGAAAATTCATAAGCTTTTTGTTAATGGTTAGCACTGACTATTAGAATATATGTTCATAACCATGCCCCAATGGATATGGAAGTACTCTTGTTTGTCTATCAATTTTATCCTCTTAGTATCACCTCCTTTGATAATATCTTTAATTATTTTAATTTTTTTGCATTGTCATACTTTTTTATTTATCTATTATGGTTAGATTTGTATTGTTACAACTATATGACATGAAATTCATTTCAAATGTCCAATTCCCATTTGTGTAATCACAAGGGGAGTCCAGTTGCCAAAGGACCATAAAGGTAATCCAATGTTAGAATAAGCTAAACACTTCCGAGGTTTTGGACAAGTACAAAATCCACTTGAAGAACAAAGTCAAGATGAATATCCCTCTGCATTGCCTCCTCACCATGCCAATTGTCAAGCTAGCTTTGAAGATTGACATGCTCAAGATGGAGCAAGCATTCTTTACATGTTATTTCAAAGGTGAGAAGGCTTTCTATATTTCTTCAAAAAACTAGAAAGGTGAGGAAGAAGAAATGTGCACCTACATCAATACATGGAGTTCTTTCTAGAGAGAAAAGAATGCGGAGTTTGAGAAATTCTTGGCCAAGGATCTAGATCTTTATTGGCTTTCTAGAAAATTGTTCCATGTCTAGGACGGTAATCATCACCTTCAGGCTTGGCGACCATACATTGATGTGAACCATCCCAATGAACTGAACTAACACATCAAGGTTGATTCATTTGTTCTAGACACAACAAATGGCTTGATTGACCTACTCACAATTATGACCAACATAAACAAGTGAGTTTTTATTTTTAATGTTCATTCCTTTTTCCATAGATGTCAAACTATCTTTTATTAATGATTAACAATTTCATTCTTAACAAGTCCATTGAGATGGACCACATGAAGCCTTCACTAGTTCATGATTTCATTCGCATTCAATGCATCGAAATAATTCCACTTCATTAGTTTCAAAAGGTGGTTCCTAATGCCAATACAATAAATGCAAGAATAAAATAAAAAAAGACTTGGTATAGCTTCATGAAAGAGGTTTTTTTTTAGTATATGTATAAAGTAAACTGAACTACTAGAAATCATGTTGTTTGCAACCAATCACTATGCAATTGGCATGCAATTGGTTATCATTTGCAACTATCTTGGTCATGTTTATAACTATAAATTTGGTATTGTATAATTTTTCAGCTATATGATTGTGTGTGCAACTAACGTGCAACTAAATGTGTACAACATGGACACGTGTCAGAAAAATGATGGCCTAAACTTATACATATTTAAATTATTATACTTAATATATTTACATAGGTTATGTATAATAATATTATGTGCTTCTAGTACTAAAGTTAATCCCATGCTAATTTAGGCTAACCTAAACTAACCTAAGCTAAAATAACCATGGCTAAATTAACCTAGGCTAAATAAACTAAAAAGTTAAACTAACCATGGCTAAATTAACTTAGGCTAAATAAACAAAAAAGTTAAACTAACCATGGTTAAACTAAATTAGGCTAAACTAACCATAGTTAAACTAAGTTAGGCTAAAATAATTATGGCTAAATTTATTAGGCTAAAATATTTATGGTTAAATTTACTAAGAGAAATGAATTATGGCTAAATTAAATTATGCTAAATTAATTATGTTTAAATTAAGTTAGGCCAAAATAATTATGGCTAAATTAAGTTAGGTTAAATTATTTATGGATAAAATAAATTAAACTATATTATTTATGACTAAAATAAATTAAGCTAAAATAAATATGACTAAATTAAGTTAGGCCAAAATAATTTGGGCTAAATTATTTATGGTTAAAATAGATTAAACCAAGTTAAATTAACATGAAATAAATATGGCTAAATTAGATTAACCAAACCAATTATGGCTAAATTAAGTTAGGCTAAAATATTTATGGCTAAACTAAATTATATTAAATTAAATTAAGTTAAACTAAACCATGGTTTAAATATATATTGCAAGTTTTTAAATTTTATTTGTCAAATATATTTTTTTTAAAAATTTCTGCGAGTAAAATTTTTGGATTTCATTTTATTTGAAATCTTTTTCAGAAAATGTAAATTTGATTAAACAAAAACATTATTCAAAATCAATTAATATGACAATATTAAAATTTATAATAAATATTCATAATTATCAATTAAATGTTTATTATAATTATAATGATAATCAGTTATATATATAACATCAATAGGTATTATATATTTTAATTTTATTATTTATGTTATAATATTAATGTAAGTAGGCTACATGAATTAACCTACAAGTACACAAACATCTTAAGCTAATGATTAGTTCAAGCTATATAAAAATGTTAAAACCATATTTTCATTAAATAATCTTAATTATTAAAAATATTTTACAATCATCTTTGAAGTGCAATAGAAAAGGAATAATGAAAAATTAACAAGAAGAAAAATAAGAAAAATAAGTTTCCAAGTTATAAAACGTTTTGTTTTCCTTTTCTTTGGACCCCTCCTACTTTCAAACCTCATAACTTTCTTAGTTCTTATTCATTTTAAACGATTTAAAATGCTATAGGAGCGCCATTTGAAGTTCTACAAATCATGTTTGAACTTTAATAGAAAAAAAACAACATAAAAGGAACTTTTTGGGTGTTGAAGAATCGACCTTTGTAATGTCTAATGGTTTTTTTCTATGTTTTTGACCCCCTTTACTTTGGAGGACCATAACTTTCTCATTTTTAATTTTTTTTCAACGATTCTTAGTGTGTTAGATGCGCCAAGAGGAGGATTTCAAGTTTTGTTTGGACACTAGAAACAAAAAAACCTTCCCTTGGTTGCTATACTCTAATACAGTAGTTGCATCTAATGTGCAACTAAGTTGGTTCATGAAGTTTGGATTATTCTAATTGTACCTATATAGCCTAAACCTAGCTATGTTCAACCTATTTACATACCTAAATAAACCTACTTACCCAATAGGGTTTAACATTTACTTACCTACCTAGGTAACAAGTGTCAACATCTTATTAGCCATAAATTATACGACTTAAATTTCATTAATTAATATTTTAAAATTAAAAAGGTGGGCTTTAATTGCCATGTGTCATCATATAATTGGTGTTTTAAAAAAGGACACATGTCAAATGGTTAATGAAGGTTCCATGGTGTGCCATGCGTCATCATCTTAATGGCAGAAACTCTAATGATTAAGATTAATCCAATGAATTTTTAATTTTGAAAACATAAAAATAATTAAATAATGACACGTGTCCACAAGCTATTTGTCCAATTTTTAGACACATATAATATTTTTATTAGTTACATTGTAGTTGCAAGGAAAGTTGCACATAAGGTGTAACTAATTTGGATTAGTATGTATGGATGAACATGTATATTAGCACCGTATATACATGTTGCATACGTAGTGTCAAATGCAACTGAATGTCTTGTGCAACTTGTCTTAGGCAACTACACCAATTTGCAGTTGCATGTGTCGCATGTAACTGAATTTTAATTGCAAACGACAGTTGCAAAACCCAAAATTTCTAGAAGTGTTTCTAAATGTTTCCTCAGATGAGCTCCATTTTCTAAAATAGTTACATTTGATTCTAAACTAGAGCTTTTCTTGTAAAGGGAACTTATGACTGTTATCAACACCACACATTATTTATATTATGCAAATGTTCCAGATCTTACTCTTCGTGACCAAGAAATATTGGTTTCCCTAAGTAATAAAGCCATGGAGAGTGTTCGAAAGGAGCACATGACAATGTTCCATAAAAGGCTACTCATTTGTGACCCCACACTTGGCGTTGAATTCTTCCAACAAGTACAAGTTCATTGTAACATGAATCCTGATCCAAAAATGATGATGGAGACGTTGTAGCTTCGTGTGTCTTCACAAGTGAGTAATGAGCAAAAGGTTTATTGGTTAAAGCAGTGGAACCGGTCCTTGTTTCTCAAGGAAGCTCATAATTTTCCTAAGGTTGGGTCGTTAGATGCCATTTTTGAAAAATGGCTCCACAAGGCAACATTCTAGTTTTAGGTACCCTGTTGGTTCTAGTTTGATTATACATTGAGATTATTTTTGTGCTTTTTCATTGGGTGTCCATGCTAATGGCTTTTCTTTTGTGTTTTCATTGTAACTAGGAGTGGAGGCCAAGAAACTTTATAATAACATTGTCACAGACCTTGGTGTGTCTATCTTTGAAAGTGTTCAGGTTGAAAGTCTTGAGGACTTCATAAGTCACTAGAAGCTTGAATTATGGGAGACTTTGTTTTTTCATAAATTCAAGCTCAAGGGTGGAATCCTAAAAAGTAAGCCATGGCAATAACAAATTGGTGGTGAGGAAGCTTTAAAATGCGTGATCTATAGGTAATGGACATGTCTTCTTTGCCAAGGGTCAAAACTTATAACTAGGAGCCAAAGGGATTACTTTAAAAAAGGATTGCAAGTCATTTTTCCCCAAAAAAACTTTTACATGCAAATGAATTTTTGAATGAATTTTTTCGTAACTTGTTATAAAAAATATTTAAATGTTCCCCAATGCATCGCATTATTTTTGTTAGTCATTACCGAATAAATATGAATTTTTAAAAGTGTGCAAATTCCTTATAGATTCAATGTTTCATTTTGAAAAATGATCAAAATTTTAAATCATCACCAAAAATTAAGATTTCACATTCTTTGGTTTTATTATACATTAAGTTATAATTTTTCTTCATACATCATGTACATTATAACCCATTTATATGTGGTAAAAGACTCTTGAAGCTTTGAAATTTTGAAGCAATTTTGAAACATTCATTGAATTTTTAAAATTTTAGAATTCCACATTTTTAAAAGTATAAGTGTTTTTTCAGTGTGGTTAATGTATTTTATCATCTTTATTTTTTTCAATGAAAATTAGTTTACTATATGAATCCTTTTGATAGTCCTTTGCAAAATTGATTCCATTTGACGTAGTAGGTGTACATTTTCAAATGTGGACTAAATTAAAATGAAAACTTAAAATTAAATCAAATGAACTTTTACTCTAAGTTCCTTGACATTCACATGAAAGAAAAAGGACTAACTTGCCATGATTATCATGGTTTTAAATGGTAATAAAAAAATTAATGTTTGATTTTGACTGATTATGTCTAACATCTGATGCCTTTTCTTGGCTCCTAATTACTTGTTTTGACCCCTAAGTCAACATACATTTCCATATTCTAGACTAATTTGTACTTGGCTTCAATATTAGTATTCCACACATTTAACCCCATTTCCTTGCGATAAGTATTTCTCCCATGTTCTTTGTGCAAAGGAGGTTATTCACAACCTCCCTTCGTTTCCTAGGATCTAGTGTGATCCTAAAGCAAAAAGCACCATGTATAGGAAGGACCTTTTGAAGGAGTGGTCAAGTTGCCACTTGGCATCCTATAGGTGGTACTTAAACTGCCCAGTTAATAATACCTTCAAGTCAGAGCATGGGTTAAGGGAGAAGTTTGAAGATGAAGACAACCCCACTTTAACTAATTTAGTTTCAAGGCAAGAGGAGCCATAGTGCCAAGAGGATGAAAAAGACTAAAGACTAATCGGTTGGACCTTCGAGTGACAAACGAGATGAGGAGGATCTAAAGTAGTAGGAGCCCCCTCTAAACCTAGAAGTTCTACAGTTTTAGACTATCCATCGAAGGAGGTGACTCTTGAGTATAGACACACATCCTATTAACAAATAAGAGATCTATTCAAGTGCAAACATAAATCTTTATTGAAAGGAAATTACAACATGATGCTCACAACACGAAACATAACATCAAGAACACTTCAAGGTTCTTGTCACATGAAATACACAAACTTGTGTAATGAAGAAAAAAAAGAGCCAAACCATCAACACCAAAGTATTTAACTAAAAGACCAAACCACAAATAACCAAACTAATATAAATAAAAAAAGTAATTCAACCTTGTGAAAATAACTTAATTACTTTCCTACTCCAGTAACTAATGAAACCTAACTAGTTGAGCTTGAATTCTCAACACTCCCCCTCAAGCTCAAATCCACTTTTAATACACCAAACATTTTTCTAAACTTCCTTAGCTTGTCTATACCTAAAGCCTTTGTGAAAATGTAAGCAACTTAATCTTCAGTGCTGACATGAATAAGGTCAATTTCTTTTGCTAGAACTTTTTCTCTAATAAAGTGGTAGTGCACTTCAATGTGCTTTGTCCTAGCATGATAGATCGGGTTGTTAGCAAGTAATATGCTACTAATGTTATCATAATAGATGACAACATGAGCATCCATTGATTGTCCCAAATCTAAGAGTAGTTTTTGTAACCAAACTACTTCACATGCAGCAATTGCTGCACCTTAGTATTCTGCCTCCATGCTTGCTAGTGCAACTGTTGGTTGTTTCTTACTACTCCAACTAATAGCACCACTTCCGAAAGAAAACATGAAACCATTGGTCGATCTTCTATCTGAAACATTACTAGCCCAATCAGCATTCGTGTATCCATGTACTTGTAACTAGCTCTTGGCTTCATAAAACATTCCACACTGTAAAGTATGTTTTATGTACCTCAATATGTGCCTCATTACATCCAAATGTGGCTTTTGTGGTGTTTGCATGAATTGATTTACCATTCCAATTGCATAATTCAAATCTGGCCTTGTGATGGTCATGTAAATCAAACTCCTCACTATGTGTCTATACATAGTGGTATCTTCCACAAGGTCTTTTTCATCTGCACTTAACTTCACATTTTGCTCCGATGGAATTGAAATGGGTTTGCAACCCGTCACCCCATATTTGGATAATTTGTTCAAGGCATATTGCCTTTGTAGTAACCATATCCCTTAAGGGGATTAGATTACTTCAATTCTAAGGAAGTAACGCAACTTTCCCAAATCCTTCATCTCAAACTTTTGCTTCAAAAGCTTTTTCAAATCAGAGATGTCTTCATCACTATCTCTTGTGATAATCAAGTCATCAACATAAATGACTATGACTACAATCCCATGATTTATCTTTTTCACATATAGTGAAAAATTTGCATTGGATGTTTGAAATCCACTTGTGACAAGATATTGACCTATCTTGTCTGACCAAGCTCTAGGTGCTTACTTCAAGCCGTATAAAACTTTCTTCAAGCTACAAACCAAATTAGGGTGTGTTTGGTCCACATAACCTAGTGGTTATTCCATGTACACTTTTTCTTGTAAATCTCCATGAACAAAAACATTCTTTACATCCATTTGATGTAAAGACCATCCTTTTGCTTCTGTCACAGCAATGATTGCTCTTAAAGTTGTCATTTTGGCAACTAGACTATAGGTAGTCTATGCCATAAGTTTGGGCATAACTTTTGGCAACTAATCTTGCTTTGTATCTACACATAGATCCATCTGCATTGTGTTTGATTTTGTACACCCATTTGCACCCAATTGCTTCCTTGTCCTTTGGTAAAGCTACCAATTCCCGAGTAGCATTAGCATCCAAAGCCGCCATCTCTTCATTCATGGCATTGTCCCACTTAGGGTTTCTAATCGCTTGTTCAAAACAAGTGGGTTCAACGTCCTCTTGTATAACTCTCACCATGTATGCGTAATGATGAGCTACAAAGCCATCATATGTGAGTTTTTATACAGGGTATTTGATTCGTGTGAATCTTTGTACTCCACTGTTGTTGTTAGGTGTTTTCAAATCTTTCTTGGCGATCCAAGCTCCAGGAATAGTAACTAAAGGGATTCTTGATTCTTCACCCGCACTCTTCTTTGAATCACTTGACTCATCATCTACATGAGGATTTCTAGATGATGTTTGAGAACTACCATGTACAATGTTTGAAGATCTTAATCTTCCTTTCCATGGAGTGCTACTAGACCCATTAATTGAAGATTCTTGTGGTCCACTAATTGATTGTGATTCTTGTTTCACATTTGATGAAACATCACCATTTCTAGCCTCTCCATCTATTGCTACCTTTAGTGGTGAATACCAGCTAACCATTTCATCAAACACAACATCTCTACTCACTTGCAATTTTCGAGTGGAAGGATTGAAGCATCTATATACTTTTTGTTCTAAGGAATATCCAATGAAAATACATTTATCAACTTTTGGGTCTAGTTTTGATATCTTCTCATCACGAACATGCATGTATGCAATGTAACCAAACACTTTAAGGTGTGAAAGATTAGGTTTTTTGCCTGTGAATTTTTCTTCAGGTGTCATGCCATGAACTGCCGTTGTGGGTGTTCAATTCATGATATAGACTATAGTTGTTACCACTTCAGCCCAAAAGTAATTTGGCAAATTCTTCTCATTCAACATGGCATGTGCTATTTCTACAATCTGCCTGTTTTTTCTTTCAGCAATTCCATTTTGTTGTGGGGAATAACTGCATGAATACTTCCTTTGAATTCCATGCTCCTTCAAGTACTCACTAAATTCATTTGAAAAATAGTCTCCCCCTCCATCGAACCTTAGGCACTTGATGCTCACACCCTTCTCCTTCTCCACCATAACTCTGAAATTCAAAAAATGTTGAAACACTTTACCTTTATGTTTCATGAAGTAGACCCACACCTTCCTTGTGTGGTCATCAATGAAATTCACGTAGTACTTGCATCCTTTAATGGATTTTGTCTTTGTGGTCCACACATCTGAGTGGATCATTTCCAAAGGTTTGGAACTTACATGAGTTGTTTGAGCTAGGAATGGATGCCTAGCTTGCTTCCCCAATTGGCATGTTTCATAAACTTCTGACATCACCTCTTCTCTTCCAAATTTGGGAAGACCTCTAACAAGATTTTGTTTCTCCATTAGCTTAAGACGTTGGAGATTAACATGCCCAACCCGCTTGTGCCAAATTCCAATGTCTCCAGCTCCTTTTCCATGTGTGAATAACATGAATTCACCTTAGGCATGGTCACATCCAAGGTGAACATTTGTCCATTCCTTTCCCCTTTTGTAATCAATTTGCATTGGTTCCTCATGTCTTCCACAAAACATCCATTTGGGTTGAATGTCACCTGTAAACCTTGTTCCACCATCTGGCTTACGTAGACCAAATTTTTTGTTATGGTTGGAACATGAAGTACAGCTTTCAAGTACTTTGTTTACCCATCTTGCATGGACAATGGCACCTTGTTAATTTGTGTGATGGGATGTGTAGTGTCATCACTAATTTCCACAAACCTTAGTGTCTTCAAATCCTTTGTGTCTCTAAACCATTCTCCATGACTAGTCATGTGGTTTGAAACTCTAGAATCCACATACCAGACATTGTTGTTTTATACACTTTTTATCATTGAATTTGCCATGTGCTGCATCACATACAGTTGCTCATCACTTTGATTACTAGTTGATGCATAATTCCCTTGTTACAGTTTTTTCCATTTCGTGCATCATGCTCCCTTTGATAACAATTTTTTGCCGTGTGCCCAGGTTTCTCGCAGTAATAGCAATTTGAGTCGCTATTTGGTTGTTGACCTCGATGACTTCCACCATGACCTCCACGACTTCCTCGACTTCCTCTTCCTCCAAAGTTTCCTTGTCCACCTCCATGAGCTTGACCTATATGTTAATGATGTCCACCATGCGAATTTCCATGTCGACCTCGAAATGAAGTTTTACCACCTCTACTTCTACCTCTATTAGTATTTCAGTAGAAAACATTTTCTTGTGATCCTCCATTGGATGAAGTACCAACAATTCTCATCTCTTCACTTACAAGTAAGGTTATTAAGTTTTGGAAATCGGGAAATGTTTCTCGAACTGTAATTGAAATACAAAACTAGCTATAGTCTTTTCCAAGTCCATTCAAGGTCACGGCCACTAAATCTTCATCATCTACATGGGCTTTTATAGATGCAAGAGCATCTGCAAGGTTTTTCACCTTTGTAGAATAGTCATTGATGTTCATCTTGTTTTTCTATAAATTATGTAACTCTTGCTTGAGTTGCACTTTGCGGGCTTGTGTATTGGTGTTATACATCTTCACCAATGTATCCCAAGCTTGCTTGGGTGATTTTGCATCTTGAATATGCATAATCATGGAATTGGACATGCTCACATAAAGCTAATACAAGACTTTCCTTACTTTTTCATGCTAAGTTTTATTAGCTTGAATTTGTTGTTGTGTGGGGTTTTCTGAGAGAGGAGGTTCTTTCTCATCACTGGTTATGAATTCCCAGTAGCCTTTCCCCATCAAGAAATTCATAATCCTAAATTTCCACACTTGGAAATTGTTATTGTCTAGTTTCTCAATTGCAATTTGAGAAAGACCATCCGCCATCTCTCAAAGCAACATTCAATGTCTTCTTAGGGTTTCATAAATGATTTTAATTCCTTCCTTGGGTTTCTAAAATTAATATTAGGGTTTTCGTTTTTTAGGTTTCTAGGATTAGGGTTAGGGTTAAGGTTAAACAAGATGGACCTTGCATATGTATGTATGTCTTGAGTATTATACAAAATTCTATACTATACATGGGTTTTACATATATGTTTGTATTTCGTATAATATTTCGTATGGTATTAAGTACATGATTACATACCACACTTTTGTATGAAGGTCTTGATAATGTATTTGTGCTTCCTAATCTTCAAACTCCTTCTTTCAAGTTCTCCCAAGTTGTATTTGCTCCACTCCAAAAAATTGTTTTAATGTCTTCTCAAAACAAACTTTTGTCACAACAACTTTGCAAAGCTACACTTCTCACATATAACCTTGGATCGATCTGAAATTTGGTAAAACATGAAAAACTATGTCTACTACCATCTCTCAAAATTTAAGCTCATTTAATTTCAAAAAATGAGAGATCTTGCTACTTCCTTGAAATCACCTCAAACTGGGACCTGAACACAAAATGACTTACAACTCGCTCTTAGCAACTCCAAACTCCTTGAGATTTTGGAAGACACATTAGATATATGTCTTCTATATCTATTCAAAATTTCAGCTTTATTGATGATGACCACAAAGAGTTATCACTTTCAAAGAAACTAACTTCAAAATTGAGACTAAAACTTTAGATGCTTGGACCTCTTTCAATATAGATCCAAATGAGACGAAATTTTTCTCACATATATATTCCTTTATGATCTATAAGATCCCAAAACTGCAGATCCAAAAATGCTCAAACAAAGGAGATATGACTAAAAAACCAGATTTGGCATAGAGTCTTCAAAGGCTCATAACTCTCACAAAACATATTCTTTTCTTTTGAAAGTTTTAGAATAGAAGCGTCTTATAACCTTCTATAATCTCTCCAAGTTTCACTCCAAGATCTTTTCATAGTAAATCTAGATCTAGATTTAAAGATCTAACTTCCACAACCTTTGATATGTTGATCTCCTCTCACCTCTTTTCTTTTCTTTTCTTTTCTTTCTTTTCACATTCTTTCCTTTCCCTGTTTCTCTTTTGCACTTAACAAACTCCTATGATATTACTAGAGACTTTCAAGCTCTAATTCTAGAAACTTTTTAATTTTAGATTTCTTTGAACTTTCTCATTCAACAACCTAAGCTTTGGTACCATGTTAACAAATAGGAGATCTACTCAAGTGCAAACATAAATATTTATTGAAAGGAAATTACAACATGATACTCACAACACGAAACATAACATCAAGAACACTTCAAGGTTCTTTTCACATGAAATACACAAACTTGTGTAATAAAGAAAAAAAAGAATCAAACCATCAACACCAAGGTATTTAACTAAAAGACTAAACCACAAATAACCAAACTAATATAAGTAAAAAAAGTAATTCAACCTTGTGAAAATAACCTAATTACTTTCCTACTCTAGTAATTAATGAAACCTAACTAGTTGAGTTTGAATTCTCAACAATCCCAATTTGGATTTTTTTCAAAATCCCTTCCTAGATCCCATCAAATTCCTAAATAGCAACATTCCCTAATGTAGCTCACAATTTCAGCTTGTAATCTTTCCTGACTATACATGGTGGAGACAAGGGTAGCTTCTAGTTTGTGGTTCTCTCAATTCGAGGAACTTAATGAAATGCTCTCAAAGGTACAAATAGGAAATTCATTATGTGCATTTCACATGATTTGCACTATTTTGGATGGTATTAATAATTTTCTTTCCACTTTGCAGGATTCTAGAAGTGGGAAGCTTATTCTCTTCATTGCTATTTGGTTCCATCCAACTTATCACAACCCTAACCTTGGGCTCTTGACCAAGGCAAGGGTTTGCAAGAGTGTGGGACAAGAGGGAGGCCCGGGAGGTACATCTTATACTCCCGAGAGTGTAGGAGAGTGTGAGAAAATGAGCCCTCACACTCCCAAGTGAGCTCCCACTTGGGGAGTTGGAGTGTCGATGGACTCCCGAATCTTCAAGGAGCGATTGCAAGGGTCAAAACCCATTGGATGGAAGAGTTATTTATATCATTGGAAAACTATTGAAACGTAGATGTCTAAAATGGGTTTTACCAATGGATATATAAATTCATGAATTGAATGAAATAAGGTGATTAAATGAAATTAGGTCCTAACTGGTCAAATTTTTTTACTAGATGAAATCATATATTGGATGAAATATTTCATCATTTTTATGAAATTCATCCAAAATAATTAAAATGGATGATAAAATGTACTAAAGGATGGATGAAATATAATCTTGTTTACAACTATCTCTTTCAATTAAGTTAAACAACTAATAGGTAACTTTAATTTTATACATATAATATTATAATATTTATTTAAAATTATGATAACATTAAATTACGTGTAAATTTATTTGTATAAATGAATGGTTTTTTTGTGCATATAAATATTAAAATTTAATTTCAAAATAAATTTTAAGAATTTTTTTAAAAATATGTTAGTACTAATGTTTATGTTTGATACACATGTAATTTATTATTTCTATGTAAATCATTGCAACATATAAAGTAATGATACATAATTAATAATATTGTGCAACTATAATGTTTATTCATTTTTATACACATGATATCTTAATATTTGTTTAAAATTATGATAAAAACTCATTAAACACTAATGTACCCTATGTCATTGGCCCAAATTTGAATGCATTCAATTGATTTTTCCTTCCAAACCCCTTTTTGCAATTTGTTTGAATTTCCAACAACAATACGTACCCACCAAAAATTCAATAATATTGTTCACATTTTAGGTTTCAAAATTATGAAATCAACTTTATTAAATCAAACTTGGTGAGGGCTTTCCAACAATACCAAGAACGCCCCCAAGTTCCAATATAGTTTTCAATCTTGGTTTTTTAGAAAATTCAATGAAAACATGGTTCAACAATCAATAGATTCCACACTATAGCCCCAAACATTCTAAACCAAGTTGTTGCACCCCTATTCATTGAAAACTTTTTGATCACAAGTTCCATAGCATAACCTAAAACGCAGTGGTTTGGAAGATATCATTATGACAAAACAAAACAAACTACCTTCCTTCATGGATAAATAAGGTAACATGTGTTGTTGGCCCCAAATGTGAACACATTCAACTCATTTTCCCTTCTAAACCCAATTTTTTGTAATTTGTTTGAATTTTCAACAACAAAATTCAATATCTTCCTCATCTTAAATATGAAAATTATGAAAGAAATTTCATTAAATCTAACTTAACAATTTTTTTCCAACAACACCAAGTACACCTTTGGATTCGAATAAAATTTCTATTTATGATTTTATTAATGTTTATTAAAAAATGGTTCAATAATCAATAACCTTTGCATTGTAGCTCCAAAACATTTCAACCCAAGTTAGTGCACCCCTATTCATTGTTAAGTCTTCAAATATATCAATAGCATTATATGAAGTAATTTGGTTTAAGAAATTTTAATATGATAGAATAAAACAAAACAAATTATCTACCTTCATTAATAAATTAAATTATGTGTAAATTATCTTTGTATAAAATGAATGGTTATGTATGATGCAAATATTTTTTGTGCACACAAATAATAAAATTTGATTGAAGGAAATTAAGGAAATTCTAAAATATAATATTGTAATAATGTGCATGTTCAATACATCTAATTATTATTTACATGTAAATTGGATTTTAGTTTACAACATATCAAATAATGACACATAATTAATTTTTTGTGGAACTTTAATGTTTATTAATCTTTATAGACATGATATTTCAATATTTCTTTAAATTGCAATAAAAATTCATTAAACATTAAACTACATGTAAATTCCATTTGTGGAAATGAATGCTTATGTATGATGCAAAAAACATTTGTGCATATAAATATTAAAATTTAATATCAAAATAAAAATTAAGGAAATTTTGAAATATGAGTTTGTAATAATGTAAGTTCAATATATGTAATTTATTATTTATTTGTAATTCAAATGTTAATTTACAACAAATCCAGTAATGATACATAATTCATAATTTTTTGGAACTTTAATTTTTATTCATTTTATACATATGATGTTTTAATATATATTTAAAATTTCAATAAAGATTCATTAATTATTAAGGTACACATAAATGTTTTTTGTATCCATGAATGATTACATGTATGATGAACTTTTTTGTGCATGTAAATATTAAACTTTAATTTGAAAATAAAATTTTAAAAAATTCTGAAATATAAGTCAACTTAATAATGTGTATGTTCAATACATGCATAATTTATAATTTTTATGTAAATTCAATTTTAGTTTACAACATATCAAGTAAAGATATTCATGTAATTTTTTAAAAATATGTTCAATACATGTGTAATTTATTATTTCCATGTAGATTCAATTTTAGTTTACAACATATCGTCTAATGATACATAATTAATATTTTTAAAAATAATTAGTAAATATATTTACTAAATTATCTTATAATTTCAGAAATTATTTTTATTTAACACTACTATACTATAAAATATTTTTTCTTGTTTAATATCTATTATACTAGGTCATTTAATAGTTCCAACAAGTTAGCTAAAAATACAAATAAAAATAATTAAATAACTAGCATAACCTAATTAGTAATGAAAATATTATTAATAATGTTATTGTTGTAATTGTAGTCAATTATTAATTATCACAACATTATAATGATTACTGTAATTAAAATATCATATAAAATCTATTATTAAATATTTATATTTGAATAAATTCTTTGTTTTATGAAATGTTAATAAGAATTTATAAAGAATTTGGAATTTAAAAAATCAGTGATAATTAATATTTAATAAATAAATACATTTAATTGCTGATTTTTCAAAAAAATAACTAATCACCATATTATTTAATAAATGATGATAATATGTTTAATTTTTTAATTATACAATTATATAATTAAAAATAGTTTATGAATAATTATTATAAGTAATTAAGGTAAGTAGCTAGACCTAGGCTAAGTAGATTATTAGTTTAGGTTTAGGCCTAACTAAGCTTAGACTAGCTTGTACAACTAGATTACAACTATTTGAGTTGCAAGTAAGTTGTAATTGGGTTACAACTAGGGTAGACAACAAATGGTACTTTATCACCGAACACTTTCAAGTTTTCCTTCATTTCAACACCAAATTGAACGTTTTTTATGTCATTGGAAGTGCAAAATAGAGAGCTGCAAATGTTTTTTAAACCTCAAAAGCAAAGGAACAAAGTAGAAAACATAGGAAGAGAAAGAGTGATATTTTGTTTCTACCCCTTTACTTCTAGCAATTATACCTTGCTCATTTCTCATTCATTTTGAACGATTTCAAAGGCTACAAATGTGTTATTTCAAAATCTATAAAACTTGTTTGAAGTGAAAAGTCAAAAAAACAATAGTTGAAAAGCTGAAGCTTCAAAATCATATTGAACACTTATGAAAAAAATCCAAAACACAACCCCCTTCATTTTGAAAGGGCATATCTTACTCATTTTCCATTAGATTGTAGCATTTTTTACAGATTTGGATATGCCAAGTGAAGGATTACAAAAGAAAATTAAGTTTCAAAAGGAATAGACCATGGACAAGAAAGTTATAATGATCCAATATTGTTAACTATTCGATGATAAGTGTGTTTTCCCGAGGTTACAACTAAAACTTTTATCCCATATTATTTGGTTTCCATTCCATGAATCTAAACTATATAAAGGAATGCACTAAGATTATTGAAGAACACAATAAACATGAAAATTTAATAGCCATTTGGGATGAGCCAATAAAAAAGGTTCAACCTTAAAGGCTAAACCAAATGAAATAAGACTTTTATTAATTGCCATATGGTTTAGGTCTAGGCCTAACATAGGTGCCTAGATCTAGCCTTAATTTAAGCCTAGATTAAATGGCCTATGTATAGGTTTAACTTAGGTGCCTAGGTTTAGAGCTAACATATTCTTAAGCACCATGTGGCCTAAACTTTTGATGTGAATGTGCCATGTGTCATTTAACTATTTGTTGACCCCAAAATTTGTGAACATGCCACATGTCATTTAACTATGTGTTGAGCCCACATTTTATGAATGTGCCACGTGTCACCAAACCATTGGGCAAATGTTCAATTTACATAATTGTAACATAGTTGAAATGTTCAACTAACATAGTTGCAACCTAGTTGAAATGTAATTATGTTTTTGGTTAATGTCATGCTTAGTTAGCAGATGAAGTTCATCCATTAGTCGAATGCAGTTGACAACATCCTTCAATTATATTAGTAGAACAATTTTCAACTAAATTGGTAAGTAGTGGCACATAGTGGCTATTGTTGTGGTGTTGACACATGGGATACACTTTCGACTGTAATTTCACTCTCGACTTATACTTTTCGACATTATTAATTAGCAGTTGCAAAAAATATTTCCCAGTTGTAAAAAAAATTTGCAACTATATGTGTAGTTTTCCACTTGGTTTATAGTTGAACAATAGTTGAAAACATAGTTGCAAAAGGGGGGGTTTTCTACTAATGTGTCACATAACCTAGAAATGTCATCTGTCAAACATGCATTTGTTAGGGGTTAATGGTGATAATGGGGAGACTATGTCATCATTGTTCAGGAGGCTATGACTAGATAAAAGTTCTATCCCAAGTTCCAATTGTCCTTACATTAATCCTATTATATATCGTGATATGTGAAATAGAACCCTTACTAGATTACTGCATTGATCATCCATACATAGGAGATGTGTTATTGTTTAGGATTCCACTGCATGAACATCCATGGTGAGTAAACACAATTTTATGCATTGAAGAAAATTACCATGCCCAATTCAAAGATTAGACAATTTGTTTGCACAAAGTAGAGCAAATTATGTTAACATATTTGCACAGAAGGGGTTGGTGGATTGAATCCAACCATGACAACATAGAGACATCTTTCTTTCTGGTAGTTCATTGTATTCCTATGAAAAATTGTGGAAAGTTTTGAAACATGATGGATTTTGGTACATATTTGTTTTCAAATAGTTGTCCATGTTGTCTATGTGATAGTTTGCAATATTTTTCCAAATTAAATAAGTAAGATTTGGCTTGGCTTTTATTCTTGCAGGATTTGGGACAAGAGCTTTAGTTTGATGAATAGAATTCAACATCTTTGGAAGAATATACGTGCCCATCTTGTTATGAGTTTAAGGTTTAAACATGCATCAATGGATATGCTTGCAATGATGTAAGCAAAGTAGAAAAAAATAGTATGTTCTTTAATTAAACTAATTGATGCACAATATGAATATGCTTGTAAATTGTAGACTATGTTGTATGTTGGACAAGATGCAGGTTTTGGGTTCCGGACCAAAGTTTTCAAGAAATCTCTTAGATCATGTCATCTATAGTTGAAGGTGTGTACCAAAACCAAAATCATTTGCTATGCATGGAAATTGAATAAATTGAATTATTCTCCCAATAGTTCATGGGAGAAATTTTGGTCAGATTAGTTAGCATGTGTTTAGTGACTTGTTTGGGACATTGCCATGAAGAAGACCAAAGTGTGGTCCAATGGGTTTTGAAATTGTCTTGTTTCCCCCCAAATTCAGGCAAAGTTAACACCAGTTAATAAGTTTTATCATATCTAGTTAAGGTAGAATAAAAGACATAAGTTGTAAGTTGGTTCAAATTGATCTGGAATTTTTCTACTACATGATTAAAATCAACATATCCTTTAAAAAAAACTAACTGATGCACAATATGAATGGGCTTATAAATTGCAGACTACGTTGTATGTTGGAAGATGCAAGTTTTGGGTTCTAAACCAAAGTATTCAAGAAATCTTTGGGACCATGTTATTTACAATTAATGGTGTGTGCCAAGACTAGAATCAATAGTTCATGGGAAAAAATCTAGTCAAATTAATGGCATGTGTTTAGTTATTTGTTTGGGACATTACCATGTAAAAGACCATAGTGTGGTTTGATGGATTTTGAAATTGTTTTGTCCCCCCCTAGAAACATCAAGTCTGTTCTATGGTGTTCCAAAGCGAGTTACAGTAAAGAGGAAGCTGGAACTATGATTAAAGGCAAAGTTTAGACTTCTAGTGGTTTCATAGTTGAACTGTCTAGTAGGACTGTTAAAACTACATGGGATTGAAATAAATGCAAGAGAATATGGGTGCCAAAGAAAACATCAAAAAAAAATTCATGTGGTTGATGGCAAGTTGATAAAAAATTGGAGACAATTCATGATGATGGGTTTTTACTGCCTTTTTTGTGTGAATTTTTGCAACTTATTTTAATCGGTTTCAAATGTACATAAAAATTATTTCAAAATGAATTGAACAACATGTGGAGTACAATTGGGGAGGATGTTTCATGGGGCATTGAGGTATGGTGAACTTTCTTTGATAAGCTTTATGGTTACCTAGAATTGTAGTGCAGACTTTGTTGAATTTCTTGTATGTTCATTCTAGAAGCAAATTGCAGTGATGGGGTTAATGGGTTGTTCATTGAAACCAAATAGGTGCATGTTAGGTCTTAAGTCTTAACCATCATGTTTGAAGTTAACCAAGTAATGGTAGTAATTGGGTGGATTTGTCTAAGAGTGACATAGGTCTCAAATGTTGGGTGTTGTGCTAGAAAATCAAGTTCTGTGACTTACAACCTTTAGAAAGTTTAGCCATTATGACCATTGAAAACAAGTAGTCAAGTCAGGAGACAATATCTTTGTTTGCATCTATTATGTCCACCATCTGCTAACTTTTAAGGCACTGACTTATTGGTTTGACAAATCTTTTAGACTACTCAAATCATAAAAGACTTATTTGTCAATAAGTTATCATACTTATTTGACTTGGATTATAGTAGATCATACTAATGGGGTTGATGAGTTTATGAAAGAATGCAAAAAAATCAAGTTTAAGGTTAATGTGTCGTTTCTTTGTCAATATGATGTAACTCTTCTTTTCTGGTCTCAACTGTAAAGTGATTTGAAGAAGTGTAATACTAGTGGGGAGGATTTAAGTGTTTCCCCGATGATTAAAGTATGTTGATCCTTGGTATGTCTCATGGAACTTACCTAAGATTATCCATTATACATATTTTGTTCTTTCTGTAAGCTCAATGTAGAAGAAAGACAATGTAGTGTACTTGTTGCTGTACTTTTTCTTAAAGAAACATTAATGTATGTCAACATACATGTCAACTTGTTTGAGTTTACCATTGATTGACATAGGGTTCTGAAATGTAGGTATAGGTCCATGGTAAACAAAAGAAATAGTGAAAAGCAAAGAGGTGTTAAACCTAGCCAAAGGCAAAGGGCTTCAGCAGCAGCAGGTTTGTAATGTAGGCAAGAGCCTAAAAAACAGTTATTGAAAGGAAGAGGATTTATTGAACTAGCTTGAAACTTGCATTAGAATCATGCATGAACGCACCTCTTGGAGCACATCAAGGAGAACAAACATTGCAAAAATGTAGCACAATTGTTGTTCAATCTACTTTAATCTATTGTTAGAGGCTAGAGATGTGAACCAACAAAAAGAAATGCGAACTCAAGTGTTGGATCACAAGCTATTGTCTACAGTTAGGCCGAATCATTGGATGAACCAAAAGGATGTTGTGGCAATATCTAAGATTATGGGAAATGTGAAAGTTGGGTTGCACTCTATACATGAAAGTAAAAGCAAAAACCAATTGGTTGCAAAACATGCAACATTAAGTATGTTTCTCTCAACACATGTTACTAACATTTTAGTCACAAGGATGACATGCATCCTTGGATTACATTGCCATAACATTGTTGTTGTAGTAGGTAGATGGGTCTTAATTAATACATCCATCAATCTAAAGTGGGCAACAAAGACAAAGCATAATGATTTGATGTGCTCTCTTCTACCACAAGAACATTGTTGAGGCGGTGGGTGGGCCAATCTAGAGTTTCACCAAATCGAAAGGAGGCGTGCAGCTTGCAGGTTTCAAGAAAAGTGTATAAACAACATGCAAAACATTATTTACTAGAAACCCAAGTATGTATGCTAGAATGCTTAACCAAATTTTGTACCTTTTCTACTTTTATTTCATTTGATTATTTGTTGTGGTTTGCAAGCCTTGAGTAGGTAATTGTAATGCTCATCACAAATCATTTCATTATCTAGTTGGTCTAGTTCAAGTAGGAAAACTATGTACATTGGATCCATTGATTTATTTTGGTCTACAAGCTTCAAGTAGATAATGTGAAATCTACCAAAAATGGTAGTGATGGATGGTATTTCTTATAGCTTTCTATAACAAAGGTTAGAAAGTTGTAAGAAATACCATCTAAAAATTTAGAAAAGGAAAGTCCTAGGAAGTTTTGTTGGCAATCTTATGAAGTTATGAGAAATACCAAGTTCTTGAAAGAAGTAGTTATAAATATTCAATGGGTATTTCCAATACTTTGTGGTATACCAAAATGCCCAGTGAATACTATACATACTTTTGTATTTCATAAAATATACACCAAGTAGATTATGTACTTTATAAGTATATGTATTTATGTATTTCATAATTGAAAAGCTATGATTTGAAATACCTTGAAAGGTTTGTAATATTCAGCTCCAGCTACAAATTCTGTGAATGTATTCTATTAACATGTGCAAATATTTTTCAACATTTCATACTTGGGACTAATCCTCTAAATACCATAGTGGAAGGAATAGTAGTATTTAAGACCTTCTTGCCTTACTGAATCCATTTAATGCTTGTGCACAATACTTGTTAATTTTGTAAACCATGTTTATTGCCATGTGTTTTGCAATATGTGTTTTTGGTGCTACAAATTCACAAGTTGTAGAATGTACAATATGGATGTACATAAAGAATTATCAATTGGCAATCAATTGTTTCAGATGGCATTTTTATTTCTAGGTTATCATTAATATATATATATATATATATATATAGCCATTCTTGTGATTTATTTTGATGTGTACTGTTGTTGAGTATAAATCTCTTTCTTTTTATATTTTAGGGCTACAAATCCAAATGTGGAAATTTTGCAATGTATGTTAGAGAGGTTGAAACCCTATTTGTCAAATGCCTGAAGGAGAGGAACACATGTTGCTATATTTATCACTCTCAAATGGAAAAGATGTGGCAAAGTTTGAATAATATGAAGGTAGTAACATTAGTTGTCCATTTGGACTGTGAATGTACTTATCAAGTTGTTTATAGGCAACCTGCTACTGAATGGGCACCAAAACATTGTGGAGCTACATTTGTTGTGTACAAAGGGGTGATAGCCATTTGACAATCTTGTGTATGTTCAAAGGGTGAGTTTTAGGAGTGGCACAAGCATGAATTAATGTTTGATGGGGACTTGTGATTTGTGTGGGTCAAATTTGCTACCTTTGTGCCTTGAGAAAGACAACCCAGACCATGACAATGAAGATGAGGATTTCAACTTCAATTGCAAGTGATACAAGAAGGTTAAAACATGCATATCTAGAGCTAGGAAGGACCAAAAATGAACAAAGTCACCTTTGTCCATAACATTTTTAAGATATTCTTGAGGTTCTCCAAAAAAATGCTTGGGGACTTCATTACACATAATTATGTAGCACAATGGCAAGACAATTAGTTCAAAGAGTCTTTATGTTCATTACCTAATGATGTAGTGTTGTCTATTATTGATTTCACTAAGAACTACACATTTATAGACCAAAATGAGGTGCAAGAGGCACATCGGCACTCATTGAACATCACAATTTTGGTCCACATAACCTACCATCTGAATCTAACAAGAAATCCTGACATTGCAAAGACACGACTATTGAAAGAAATCCACTTCTACATTTTCGATGATGGCAAGCATACACATTCTTTGTGCAACATTGCCTATTCTTGCATTGGCAGCATATGACAAACAATGGCTTTATGCCAACACAACACTATGTGTGGTCTGATGGATGTGTCAGGCAGTTCAAATCTACTTGGCCCTTTTATTTTGTTTCCCAATACCCAAAAATTATAAAGGATTGTGGGATGTCGTGGTCTTTTTTTGGGACAAGTCATGGGAAGGGAAAACATGATGGGGCAGGTGCTATGGTGAAGCAAGTGTTGTGATTAGAGCAATTAAATTCACATGTGCATCTAATGCGAAATGTAGAAGATGTTCATTTTCTTCAAGCAACCAAAACTACTTGTGCCGCTTTTTCATATCTAATTGTCTCAAGTTGCCCTTTGAAACGAGTCTTTTGGCACATCAAAGAGAGTGACATAGACATGCAAATCAATGGGGAGTAGAGACTTTGACAGGAACACGCCAAATCCATTCTGTGGCATCTTGCTCTAGGAGGGACCCACCAAAGTTAACCATTAAGGACCTCTCCTGCTTCTATGCATTTTGCATTGATGAGGACTATGAAAGGTGCATATCTGATGAAAAACCTAAACCCTAAACCTTTAAGGTCAAACCTTTTTTATTAGTTTGTCCTAGGTGCCAACTTCACCTTTTGAAAACACTTGGTGCACCAACTTCATTATATAATTTACAAACTTGGAACCTATGATAAACAACATGGGATAAAAAAGGTTTATGAAAGGTGCATATGTGATGAAGAAAAGGATTATTTGAAGCCTATTTATCTACCCTGAGCCTTAGTAACAATATGGTTTACTTATTTACCTAGGCCTACCTACGCAACCTACCTAGGTTTAGGTTAGGAAGGTTTATATAAATGGTAGGTTAATAGGTAGATACCTATCTACTTATTTCTAGGTGGACCTACATACCTAGACCTAAGCCTACACATAATTTTAGGTAAGGACACATGCCAACAAACTATTATTTAGATTATTTGCCTAGACATAACTCTGAGTAGGGCCACATGACAACAAACTATTGGTTAAATTCTTTGATTGGTCTAGTTGTAACATAGTTGAAATTATAATTTAGTGACCTAGTTAGAATGTAGTTGAAATTTCAACTCATTTTTTGATGATGTCATGGTTTATTAGTGAATGAAGTTCATCCAATGGGAAGTTACCCCATATGACAATTTTTGAAGTTGGAAAATAATTGAAAGTTCAACTTTGAGATCTAGATGAAAGTGGATGAGCTTCATCCAAAAGTTGAAAATATTCCATTAACTAAAATAGTCCATTGCTTTCAACTAAAATCTTGTCACCTCAATGTTGGTTGAAAAATTGACATGTGTAGGTAGGCTTCGATTGTGTTGTGGGTTCAACTCAACATTATCAACTATTTTGGTAGGCAGTTGAAAATGTCACTTTGAGTTGAAAAAAACATTTTACAATTGGAAATGACATTTTCAACTTCAAGATGTAGTTGCATGTAGTTGAAACCATAGTTGAAAACCTCAGTTTTTTTCCTAGCGTGTGATTGTTTTTTGCCTTTGCATCTTTGCTACTTGTTTTTGACATCAATTTATTTTTTGTTGTCTCTAGCATCTTCATGACTTGATCAATGTTTTTGCTGCTTCTACTTTTCCCATGTGTGTTGGATGGAAGAAATGTTGCACCACCACTACATGTAGAGGTTTTCAAGTGAGTAGGCTTAATTTTTTCCATAGTCTTACCCTTCTTTTTCACAACCTTGGTGTTTTTTCAAGGCCAATTTACTTTTGGAAGAGGTGATTAAACAACATTGTCCTCTAATCCAAATTGTTCACTATCCTCAATCCCATTATCATCCTCTTCACCCTCTTCCTCCTGCTCATCCTCTTTGTCCTCCTCTTCATGCTCATGGTCTTCCTTTTCTCCTTCATCCTCCACAAACATGGCATCCTAATCATTGTCATCACCTTCCACACTATTATGGGACCGTTGTTTTTTGGGTGAAGGTACATTAGGGGTTCCAAAGTCTAACACTAGAGTGTTTGGTTTTGAAAGAGTGTTGTTAGAATCTTTCTTCTCCATAATTGTTGTGCCAGATGGAGCTTTCCTCTTCTTAGATGATCTTAGCTGAAACAAGTTTTCTTGTTTTGGCACTAGCAAACTAGATGTAGATTTTCCTTTATACCCATTTTTTCCTCTTCCAAATTTTGAAACAACACCTCTGTGTTCTTGGGAGATGTTTCTTGTACCTTCAAGCCCATCACATGTTATCTACTCTTTTGTCAATTGCCTCATTATCAAATTATGGCCATTTGTTGGCAATTCATTAGCAAACAAAACATTAGGTGGATCAAGTTACAACTTGTGTTGGCTTCAACCTGCATTTCTTTACACAAGTTTGGAAATGGGTGTTTTGTTTGGCATACAGACCACCTCCATGGTGGTTGGTGTTACCGCTTGTGTTCCACACTAGGTGGCTCCAAAGTTAGAGTCTTCAATTTTAATGTTGGGAGACATGACTTGTGCATTGTGCAACCCCACCAACTTGAGTATTCACACTGGGTGAGGCAAAGTAGGAGGCAAAAGGACTCAAATGCAAGCTCTCTAGCTCATTTGCCCTTCTATTAAAATAGTTCGATTCTACTACCCACTTCAATGCTTTATTCATACATTTGTCAAAGATTTTAAGTCTTCAACATCTGCCACATGCCAATGAAGTTTCAAAATGTTCAAAATCAAGTCAATATGCATGCATTGCAACTAAGCAATCATTGTTCATTTAAACAAGAAATATGAAAACAAATATCACCAAAAAATCCACACTAATGCATCTCCATTGACAAAAAATTATGTTGGAAGCTTGAAAAACTTTGTCATATGACATAAGTTCCACATATGTAGCACACATGATAAGAATAAGAAAGATATTGGTTTAATCATGTTCACACAATTCATGTTGTTAGGATTAAAGCATGCACAATAATGATAAACTTAAATAATGCCTTATTATTCTTAGCTTAAAACAAACATACATTTGTTCCCTATAATAATCATGTCAAAATGTACCTATTTTGATATCACCACCAAATTGAGTGACCCATGCCAATGATAATCCTTTGACAACATTGGTGACTATAGGGACCTAATAGTACATTCCATCAGGCAAATGTCAGAATCCACTTGTGTTACAAATAGACCCAAAATTTCCACTAATAGGCATGCATCATTCCACTTAATTTTTCTAGTTTTATATCAACCTTAAGGCTGAGGACACACACAAATGAACCAACAAGTCTAAGGTTGTTTTGCTTGGGAAGGGATGCTTGTTGTGATTTTTTTTTATTAAACCATGTGATAGACAATGGGTGGAATATTAAGGGCAATAGTGCAATGGACATATGTTGATAAAATCTTATTTAGTTTGTTAATAATCACAAAAATAAATTCAAATTGTTTGACAAAGTTTCTTATTCACACCAATGCAAGCGCACAATTAACATCACTTGTGAAAGTCGTCTTCTCCTATTAATCACAATGACTTTCACTAAACCTTAAACACTTACCTTTCGCGACTTTCACTAAACCCCAAACATTTACTCAACATTGAACCTCTAGACATTATACTCCAAACAATGGGAATCCAAGTTGGCTTGTCAAAGCTTCAAATGTAAATTTTGCTAATCATTTCATTGTTGTTTAAAACTTGTGAAGTTCAAGCTTGAACTACATGTCCATCAAAATCGAGATTTTGAAAATTGTTCCAAATTGGAGCTTGTAGTGATTAATGTGATATAGTCCATGATTATAACTTGTTGGTTTTCTTAAAAGTAAAGCAAAGTTATAGATTGTAGAGGTGCAGCTAGTTACAAAGTCGTAGAGTTGCATATTATAGAGGTGCAACTTATTACTTAGTTTTGAAGTTATAGATTATAAAGGCGCAACTTAGTACAAAGTTGCAAATTGTAGTGTAGAGCATAGTTGTAGAGACCTAAAGTTGTAGATTGTAAAGCAAAATTGTATAATATTAGTTCGAGTTTTTATTACCCTAAAGTTTTCAAGGTCTGTGGTGGCAACCCAACTTTTCAAGTGTTTGAAAACAAAGTAAGTTTAAATGATCTAAGAATAACTTTGAACATGTACAAAAGATTGACAAATATGCACAACATAATTCTAGAAACTCATGTTTAGGAGCTTAATTTTTCATACTTTGGTAGGATTAATTTATTATGCTTCTATACATGACCATTCAAAGTGCAAGCAATTGCACATGGTCATGACCTAATTCACAATGTTCTATGCATTTAACTTTTGATGTATGTCAATTGAAATAGTGCAAAAATGTGGACATGATTATAAACGCATTAGCGATGCCGTGTGGGAGACATTGTGTAGGTGCTGAAGTGGTGATGAGGAGTTAGCATGGGGAGGAGGCACAAGTATAAAGAATAAGCATGAGGAGTTCTTCACTCCCCCAGAAAGTCTAGAAAGAGACAAATTTGAACCTTCAAAAGTTGATCACAACCCTAAAGTAAATAATGTGCCTAGGCTGCCTAGGCCTTCTACATATTTAGAAAGGAATTCTTGTTATCATGCTATTGTGGTTGAACAATTGATGAACTTAGTTAGAACTCCAAACCAAGTTCCCACATCCAAACAATTGAAAGTTTAGAAAACACATCACAAGAAACCACAATTAGGTAATGCCTCTAGTTCTGTGAATAGTACTATGAATAGGAGCTATTTACCAAATTTTGATAAAAGTTTAGGTTTAAATGTTGGTTCGCAATCTGCTTTTGAAGGTTGCCAAAGAAAAATGATGGCAGATCCTAATGTTTGTGTATACTCCTTATAGTCCAAATTTGCTCTTAGAAAACCAAGAGGATCATCAAGAGACCATCAAGCCAATTAGGTCATAGAGCTAGGTACTCTTATTACAATCAAATTTAATTATATATACTTGATGTTTTCCTTTTTGTTGATGCATGGTGTGATGCATATGGACCATTGTCAAGTTTTTTGAAATAGTAGTCTATGATGGATTTTGGAACCCTATCACACAACTCAAGTACCTTTGATTCAATCTCCTATGAAAATGTAATTTCATTTCCTTTAGAAAGTATTTTTAAAATCAAATGGTTTATTGAAGTGGTGCATAGTGCTTATTAGATAAACATGAAATATTTTTGGTTCATGGCATCTTATAGATGTTGCTTAATATGACAAGTTATGGCTTGATTGAACATCTTTACCAAAAGATTGATTAATTGTTGTGTGCATTTGTGTTGCAATGGTCAAATGAGCCTCTAAATTTCTTACCATTCTAAGAAAGTAGGGGTTGCTAAGGTGCACCGTTTAAGGAAGGATTGTTTTCCTTGGCAATCCATCAGAGGAAGGGTTGCTTAAGTGTAGCATTATGTGTTGCTTAAGGAGTGATTACTTTCCTTAACAATCAATTTATCTAGCAAGGGGTTCTTAAGTGTAGAAGTGTGTGTTGCTTAAGGAATGACTATTTTTTCACTATTGCATCAAAGCAAAGGGTGGTTGAAAAAGTAGGGCCAAGTGCTTCAACAATAGTAACTACTTTTTAAACCCCCTCTTCCTTTAGAATCAATTCTTAATAATGACTTTGATGTCTGATTTATAAGGAATCATCTAGCACTAACTAGTCATGTTTCATGTGAATAAAATTTGCAAATGTGCAAAATATGGGGATTAAAGAAGAGAAGGAAAGTTAGGGATATTGAAAATGAATATCCCAAATGGCCATGGGTTGATTATAAATTTCAAGATGCCAAGTTCTTTGAAGAAGTGAGGAAGTTGCCAACTAAAGGATTGGATCCCAAAGGGGAGATCACTAATAAGTATGTAACAACTATTGATGTTGCCCAAATATTTGGTAATGTTCATAAGTTCAAAATCACAAATCTTTTGTTGATAGAGGAGCAAAGAAAGCATTTGGAAAACCTTTACTAGAAGATTTAGGGCATTGGCCATATTATGGATAATGAATCATACTTGTGGATGGTGAAGGGGTGGATAGCATAAAATAAAGGCAATGATGTCAATTAGGCAAAAGCAACAACTACCACTACTTGAGAAAAAGCGTGACATGTAAGCTTAAGTTCCTTGCCAAAACCCCCTAGTGAAAAGTCAGATTGTAATGATGGCTCTAAATAGCCATCAAGTTTAGGTACATATCTTCAACTCATTACTCCAGCATTGGAACTAGACACCTTAAAGCTTGGGGAATTTGATTTTATTAGAATTTGATCAAATTTGCAAATAAAATAAAATCATGCTCAAAACAATTGGAGGAAAAGAAATAGAAGTTACAGGAAAGGTTGGTGGGTTTGCAATATAGTATGGATGATTGAATGGCTAATTTCTAAAGGTGCAAAATAATATGAAAGAAGTTCAAGCATCACTTCTCAAATTCAAAGAAAAGCACAATATGCCTTAGGTCCATATATTTCGCTTGAGCAAATTCCACATCTAATCAATTCTAAGATATTTTCTTCTTTTAACTTGTCTTTAATCATCATTCCTAGGAAGTAATGTACATAATTGAACTCACATAATGTATTCAAATTTATCCTCCCATCAATTTGATTCTTGAAAATTGATTGTTGATTATTGTTCAAGTAGGAACCTCATGTTCTAGGTAGCATGGATGGGACTAAAATATTAACTATGTCAATGGATGTCAAATTTGATATTGAGGCTAGTGAATTGATGAAAGAGAATCAAATGAAATCGGGGGAGCAACTAGAAAAATTGAAAACTTTGGCAAAAAACAAACATGAAATGGTGATTTGAAGGAAAGTTTTATATGACGAACTCCATAATGAGGTCAACATACTATATGTTCATGTATGTGCATAATAAGAAAACTCACCAATTGCATTATTCATTTCTGGTTTGCGTATGCCTTCACATGAACAAACACAATGACTACCATGGACATGTTTCCCTGCTTGCAAAATGTTCAGCCCACATTTGAGTTCATTGAGTTTTGTATGGTATTAACAGGTGCATGTATTCCATTTCTTTCAACCTTGTCACAAACCATGGTTTCAAGGTTTGGAATTTCATTAACATGATAAGAATATCTGGATGTTTTTGTTTGAATGATGTGAAGAACTCCAACTGCCAAACACAAAAACACAAATAGTAGGTAAATACCACACAAAATAATTCCTAACCCCATCCAAACATTCTTTAGGACCTAAGACTTTGGTTACCAATTTTGTATGAATAATCTTGGGTGACAATCATTTGTCATGAAAGTAGGATTTCCCAGCAAACTCTAAGACACATAACTTTGAGCTAGTTACCCAAACTATTTAACATTGAAAAATAAGAAAGTTCAAATGAACTAATGATTGTACAGTATAATTTTGGGTGACAATCATCACACTCTGAGTTGCCCAAATTGCTTAGCAATATTAATGAACAAACAAAAGAGAAGTTGAAAGGTTAAATGTTGTTTGGCACTTTTGAAGGCATCCATTTTGATTAGTCAAATTGTTAAAATACCTTTATTTGTAACATTTTCTAGTAGTACATTACCAACTTATCATGTCCTTTAGAAAAACTTGCAAAAAATTTGGTCTTTTCTAAGCAAATGCAACATTCAATTAGTCAAGCATATGAAAACAATTTCTAACATGTAAATATAGGTACACTTTGAACTACTCAACAAGGTTTACAACATAATTGCAATCACTTATGTTTTGAAGTTACCAAGAAACCATATAAGTAGTTTAATTAACCTTACAAAGTTAAGTTGGTAGCATCATCACCTTTTTTTGAAGCACTACATTCTACATGCTAGAAACTACCAAGCTAAGGAATTCGAGCTCATGTTACTTCTCAAAGCACCACCTACACCTTAGAGATTACCAAGTAGCCACATTAGTAGTTTGATGTTCAAAAAATAGTTGTATCATTTGCCCAAAGCACTATCTCCTTAAAATTCACCAAGTAGGAGCCACAACAAGGACTTTGAGCTCATTAAGGTAGTTTCATCACCTTATCAAAACACTACCTCTTCTTAGAAACTAACAAGTAGTGATATCAAGCAGTCTAAGCTTCTCCAAATAGTCTTATCACTTTCTCAAAACACTATTTGCTCCTTAGAAATTAGAAAGCAACTATATCACACAATGTGAGGTTATTCAAGTAGTCTCATCACCTTTTCAAAGCACTTTGCTCCTTAGAAATTACAAAGCAATTTGATCAAGCAATCTAAGCTTATGAAAATAGTTACATCACCTTCTCATGAAACACTTTCTACTACACATCTTTAAATAAATAACTGCATCCATAAGTCTAAACTTAGGAAAATAATGTGCGAACCTTGCAAAACATTACCTGATCTTTAAGGACTTGTAAGAATTTGCATAATTTATCTTGAACTTATGAAAGTAGATTAAGCCTAAATTGATTGCAACTAAACCAACTTTGATCAACAATCAAGTGAAAGCCTAAAGGAGCCAAGATCAAAGCTCTATTATTTAGAATCTATAAACAACTAGTTCTGCAAAAATAACTCCAACTTCATGAAAGTAGCAGCTACAACATGACACAACCAATGTAAAAAAAGAAATTACTTGAGATACTTAAAGGTCCATGTGCACTAGGTGCTATTCAAACTACTTCATTAAGGCCCTCAACCTGATAATGTCCTTGTAGTTTGGAAAAATAGTGGTTTCAATAGTCCACCAATCAATCACAAGTTGTCAAAAATGTTCAGGCCAGCTCTTGCCTCAGACAAAGAATCTGAATGCTTAGCCCTTTTGTAGTCTATCTAGAAAACAGAGCTTGATCTATCTAGCAAGTGTCGTCTTTCAAATGCCTTCTTGATGTTTTCTTGTCCACACCCAAAACTTTTGTTGCTTCCCTATTACTCATTACTGATTGAGAAGATGCAAAGGTGCACACTACATCTTTAGCCATTACTAGCTTAGAATATTGTGAGGCATTTTTGCACACCCTCAACATGAAAATATGCACTCACAAACTCGCTTGGAAGTGGAACTACTATGTAGTTGTAGTTTAACAAGTAAGGTGGTTCAATGTAATGCAATGAAGTTCATTAAGAATTTAATGCGTTGTGTCCAATTGGAAGATACAAAGACATTGTGGGAGAATCGTAACTCACCATGATGGAATGTGAAGGGGCATTATGTTGATGTTCATTCAATGTCACGCTTGATGGTTGAACCCCTTTTGTTCCATTCATCATAACATCTACATATAACTTCCTAATCTAACATGCATTAGATTTTTGAAAAGCTAATCCAAAAAGGAGCCATGTTACAAAATCTTATAAGTTTTTATTCTTTTGATCAAAAGTTAAGCCTTTGGACTAAAAATCACTTTGCTTAGATTGAAGAAAAAACATACAATTTTAACCCCCTCTACTTTCGGCACGTGTAGCACCCTTACAACAACCTCGATGATGTTGAAAATTGGAGAGAACTTTTTACACCTCCTAAGCAAGAACTATTTTAAGTTTGACACAAATCCAACGGTGGATTTGGGAGGAACAACTATTTGAAATAAAACTCCAGAAACTTTGTCATGGAATTCCTTCCATGCTTATTTCTTGCACACATCTTTTCCATGAACAACCTTTCCACACATAAGAACTAATCTTTTTCTCTCACACTCATTCTCCTCCTTTTTTTTTTCCCACGCAAGATATTACTTTCTCCTTTGGTAAGCCTCCATGACCTTTCCTTGAACTTGTTTCCTTTGTCCAATGGAAGTTTCAAAATCCTTCCCTCCAATCAATGGACCCCTCATCCTTTAAAAGCCAATGAAAATTGAGAATGATTTGCCCTTCAATTGATTTTAGGATGAGAATTTTTGAGCCCAATGAAACAAAAAATATTCCATCCTCCAATCAAATAAGATGACAATCCTCATGACTAATGGGATTGGAGGACTCATCCTTCCCTTTATCTTGGATATCTTGATGAGGTTTTCGAGCTCGATCCTTATCTTTTCCGTTCGTTGACGGTCACATCCTACTTCTTCATCCTAATTATTTCAAGTAACTAACTACTAGGACAATCTATCGGTAGTAAACATCCTTGAGTCCTTACTTGATTAAATCAATTCAATGGTTGTTGTAACATTCCTGCATACCATTTACTCTTTTGATATCCCCTATTTATTTTTTCTTCCATGCACTAATTAACTATGTAGTACATAGTAAATTGGAATTAAAAATTGCATCACAAAACCCCCCACATACTTCTAGACCCATCGTCGAAATTAGGGTTCGATGACTCCATTAGATCTAGGATGTTCAAGTTTTCATGAGGTTCCGCCATCACTCCCACACTTTACGCCTACCCTAATTTGTTAAATAAAAGAACATCAACCCCTTCTGAACGCAAGTACCACATTTTTTATGCTACCCTTTTGGTTTTTTGTTGATGCATGTGAGCATTTAGTCATGGCGGATGATGTTGCTATGCCCTCGAATCCTCCAGTTTCAGTAGTAGAAAAGGAAAAGCTTAAAGAAGCACCGTTTAACGTGAAGGTCTCTCAATGGTCACGCGAAGAAGAATCGTCTAAAAGGATGGTGCGCACTCGAGTCAATCGTTCAGCATGGGATCATCGATTGTCTCCTAACCCACATGCTTTAGCAATCTATTTAGAATTTGTTCTTACTTGTGGAGCCGCACTAGAAAGGTTTAAAGAGTGTCAATGTGAAGACGACGATGTTCGTTTTCATTGTCGAACTTGGGTTCATGGTGATGGCCCTTATTGTTGGTTGCGAGGCCCAATTAATCCCCTTCCCATGGAACATCGAGTTGAATACCTAGCTTGCACCATTCATCGCATTTTGGAGTTTTTGCAATTGTGTTCTATCCCCTTAAAGTTGTTTACTAAGTTGTAATTCACCTGAGGCCACTCAGGTGGAAATGTTAATGCCTAAGTTTGATTTTGATTTTATTTAAGAGTCTGATAAAAACGAAAATTAAATAAAAGATGTATTAGGACTGCATCTCAGAAATCTTTCAAATACATCATTCGTGCCTGAAGATTATTTTACAAACTAACTTAATATTGTCATGGCGAGATGTTATTGCTAATTATGGGCTTATATTCCCAATATATCAATAAATCAAATCTAATTCTACATCCCTTTTCCCTTCTCTACAACATAAAAGGATCATGCACTTAAAATGTTTACTAGGTTCTAAAATTAACTAAGCCTTGCATCAATTTAAATAAAAAAGTCTTCTACACTGAAATATCCAAAAGCTAATTCAACTCTTAATAATTATTACTTGGAGGTTTATCAAGATTCAAATCATTAATACTAAGGAAAATTATGGAACTAAAGCTTAACAATTTTTGGTATTATAATCCATGATTCACAAAGATCACTAATCTGTCACATGACTTGACAATCCAGACTTGAAATTTTCAAGCAACTGATGGATGTGTTTCAATCTCTTAACATTTTGTAATTAGGGAGGCATAACATTAATTAGAAGCTCATGGGACACAACTTTTTGCATTATGGTTTGTTGCTTTGCAACATCATATCCTTTCAATAAATCTAATATGAACATAACTATGGTCCTTGTTAAGTGGCAAGGGATCTAGGACCATATTTCAGAAAACTACTCACAGATGTTGAAAGTGTAGCTTTAACACACTCCAACAAAGCCTTCTCTTCCTCTATAAATCATGACTGCTCTTCAACAAGCACTTGGGCCTATTGAAACTTATTTTTTTATTGCCAAACTCGTTGATATTACCTTCTACGAGCTAATTTCTTTTTTTCTTCACCTTTAAACCCATCAACATCCTCTAAACCCTCACCTTCTAATGGTTCATCTGGACGATTTGGAGGATACTTTCTTTTATTCTTGAGGTTACCCATGTTTATCACAAAACCTATGTACGCTTTCAAAAAAAAATTGGTCTAGAAATGAACCTATGCATTTGTTTATAAACCCCTAAATTGAAATGCAGAACTCTTCAAGTTCTAGCTAACCTACAAGGCATTCTCAACACAACAAACATAAGGAATTAGATTGGGTGATGTTAATGTGTTGATCAGATTTCTCTTAAATACAAAAAGGCAAAAAGCCAAATTAAAACATATATTCAATTATTTTCACTACCAAGCTTTTATAATCATCAATATATGGTCATGCACAAAATTTCAAAAAGAATGGGTTAGTATAACATAGGATAAAGGACGTTCAAAATTTCAACTAGATTCAACATCCTAGTTTTGAGTGCTTAGTATCCACTAAATGTATGGTGAAGCATTTTGGAATTACACAAAAACCATTGAGATGAAAATTCACAACTTAAAAAAAATTATGCAATTAATTTCATTAAATTCCAATCATTAAAACTCATGTAATAAATTTTCAAAATTAAGGGGGTGCAAGATTTTACCGCATTCAACATAGTCCTTGGTTCTCTTCCACAAGCCTTGATGCAAGAACTAGTTGTGGTTATTCCTAAACAATAGGTTACTGCAATTCTTCCTCTTCCATAGGTCTTGATGCAAAGACTAATTGTAATTGTTCTTCAACAACAAGTTGAGGTCCAATCTCCACTTATTCCTTTCAATCTTAAATAACAATAACCTATGTGTTGGTTTTGTTATAAAAGTAATGGTTCTCCTTAAAAAGTTCAATGTTGCTTCTAATTCTTCTTCCAATTCCCTTTTCTTTTTTCTTGCTCAAAAATTTGAATCTCTTTTGCTATAGGTGTGCATGAAGCAAATGGTTCTACATAAATTGTTCTAGTTAACCGAACCTATTCCGCTCTCTCTTTCTCAATATGTTCCTTCCTAAAAGCTTTAACTTTTCTTTCAACCTCCTTTTCTTTTACTTCTTGTCTTAGCCTCTCTAAAACACTCTCACTCATGGCCCCTATCAAAATGAAGAACTAAGTGAAAAATGAAAAGATAGAATGAGAAACACAACTATACTATTTCAAGTAAAAATGTCTTTGTGGCTGTGAATGGACATAATCTTTAGGGTTTAAAATTCTTAAAAAATAGACATCAATAAGTGCCTTTTTAAACATGTCATTTCGATCATAACTACTAGTTACATCATTGTCCTAAATAGGCACATTATGGTAATGATGAATAGGCATGTATGTTCCTTTAATGCTGCTAGGTGTCAAATAATCATAAATCAATTCAAATTCTACAAGTTGAAATTATTCAGGTTCAACAAATAGTGGTTTAGGTTCTCTGGTTTGAATAGGTTCATCCATGACCAAGTCATTAAGTTTGACCAATATAGCTTGCAAAGTTCTATCTTCAATGAACATGTATGACTTTAACTTATTGATGCTGACAAGCATTGGGTTAGGATCAAACTTATCAACGGTGACAAGTAAAACTGTATTATTAGGTAAACAATATTGTATCCTATAGGGTCCAAACCATCATCTTTGAAATTTCAGAGCATGTTTGGAAATAACCCCTGGAAACCATAATACATAGTCTCCAAATTGAAACTTGGTTTCAATGAACTAGTTATGTGACCATAATGATTTGTTCCATTGGTTAGAAGTAATTAGATCATGTGTAATCAACCTATTTGCTTGTAATTTTTCTAATTTAAATAATCGACTAATTAAAACTCTAACAAGTTGTGGATCTTTGGTTTCACCAGGTTTAAATGGTAACATGTATTTTGTAGGTAGTAATGGATGTAATCCATACACCAATTGAAATGGGGTATGACTAATTCCAACTTTGTAAGCGATTTGATATGAAAATAAAACTATGGACAAGTGCTGATCCAAATCATTTCTATTTTCATTGATTAATTTGATTAATAAGGTTCAAAAAACCTTGTTTGTATATTTAAGTTGTCCATTTCCTTGTGGATAATAAACAATAAAACTAGTATGTTTCAAAATAAAATGGTTAGTGAAGTACCTAATTGCATCATTAATAAAATGGGTACCTTGTTTAAACCCAAAGTTTATATAGGAACATATTCTTATGGTTAATGGACATCCAACTCTTGTAAGAATATGTTCCTATATAAACTTGGTGGTTATTATAGCAACGTTGGTGCGAAGTGCTTGGGCTTCCACCCACTTTGTTGCATAGTCAGTGGGTACTAGAACGTACTAATTGCTTGACATTTTGCTTATAGGTTTAATAGGTCCAATAAAATCCAATCCCCATTTTTGAAATGGTTCTTCAAGTAATGTGGTAACCAATTTGGCCAAATTCTGGGTCAACATGTTACCTGTTTTTAGAAGCTACAACAACTTGTGAGTAGTGGAGAAGAGTTTCTTCAAGAATTCTTTGAAGACAGACAACCTATATCCAACATTATTCCTTAACGCCCAAGATTAGAAACAAGAACCATGATGAAGTAAAAAGGCAAAGTGCATGTAGAAGAACAAGTTGAGAAACTTGTTGAGAAGAAACCAATGTTTAAAACCAAAGAGACCCATAAGATGTTGCAGTGGATGAAAATGGACTCCAACAAACTCAAATGGGCTAAATGGGCCAGTTTGGAGAGTTTGTTCCACCTATAATGGACAATGCTAAAAAAAGACATGTTACGAGACTTCCTATGAACCTAGGAAGCAACGGAAGATGGAAGAATTTCAAGGTGAGCACGTGGTCAAGAGATTCTCATTGATCAAGTACTCATTCATGAGCAACTTGGAATTTTCAAGGAGCTAGTAGTAGATGTTGCAAACGCAACTTTTGAAGAAGCCAAAACCGCCTTAAAAAGAATTGCAGGTCCACATGCCTTTGTTGAAAATGAGCAATGGAGTGTAATGCGCATGAAAGAAGAATTCATGCGAGATTTGCAGCCATTTTGCAAATTCTTTATTAAAAAGAGAGGTTAGCTTATTTTAGCAACGAGATTGCTACTACTTTTGACCTAGCCAACAGGGGGCAACCTATTAATTGGTGTTTTATAGTGTTGACCCAGTTATTGGTTGAATTAATTCGCTGGATTGAATGTCAGAAAAAGACAACAACTAACCCAATTTTTGGCAAAACCAAAGTAGATAATTGCTATTTAGGGCCTATTTTAAACATTCTATTTAGGAAGTGGTTCCCTTTACTAGAGGTGCTTTCACTAAGAACAGAAATTCTAGAAGAACTTGTATCACTAACTAATTAAAAGCCCAAGTTGTACAGTAGCAACAAGTTTCACCTGAACCTATTACCAAGGAGTAATTCTTGAAAATACCAACATGTTCGACTACAACATCACCTTTACCAACACGTCAATCTCATCAACTGAAGACGAGCACAAAACCGCCTACACCAAGGGACAAATTAATTGCTGAACTTATTACTTCATCGCCAAGAAAGAAGTTTAAGACTACTTTTGGATCACCATTAATGATTTAGAAGAGGATGAAGAGCGAACCTGTTCATATGACATTGGAGGTGGAGAAGGAGAAAAACTTAATGCAATAGCTACGTAGGGCAACATTGAGGAAGAACCTAAACCCAACTTGGATCAGGTAATTGATAATATCCAAGTTGAACCTGCTGTGTTTATTGAACTTGTAGTTTCCATTATAAAACATGCAATTGTAACTATAAAATCATTTCAACTTGTTCAACTTGTAGTTGAACCTCTACCAATAGAAAACCCATAGTTTTAAAAATTTCAACCTATCCTAGTTTCTGGTCATTCCACAAAAACTCTAAGATAGATTAGCATGTTTTTAGAACAAGTTGTTCAAAACGCCACGACCTTATTAAGGACATTGCAAGAACTTTCAAACCTTAGAGTTGAGTTTGAACAAGTCAAGGAAAATATATTTGAGACCCATAATCGCTTGTAAACCTATAGCCTAGAGTTAAAAATAGTGTAGCAAACTTTGAAAAACCGTGACAAAAAATTGGTCACAGTAAAAAGACAAGTGAGTAGGGTCCAACATGAAAACTAGAACTTGTCCAATAAGTTGAATGAGGCAAAACAAGTTGCTAGGAAGATTGAGAGCTTACAACAAGAATATGCCAAGTTCAACCAATTCAATTGGAAGACCCACAATGATTTGAATTGTCTCCAAGCTGATTTGGAGCGAATGACATGAGATTATGCCAAAATGGAAGAGTCTAATTTGGAACAACAAGGTATCATAATTGATTTGGAGCAACCTTGTTAAGATTTTAGGGAGCAACATGTAGTTGTCGACATAGAATTTGATAAGGAGAAGCAAAGTTTTATTACTATCGTAACCCTACTTGGGAGAGTGTGAGGATGAAACTCACACTCCCGAAATGGGGACTTGGGAGTCCTCTGGGACTCCCAAAACTTCAGAGTTAGATTGAAGGGGTCAAAACACCTTGCATTTGAGTGTTCTTTATATCATTAGAAAGCTATTGAAGTGTAGATGTTGAAAATGGCCTCGCATGGGCCATTTGGACATTTGTAGCACAAGTTATGGCAAAAAGAAGGGCCAAGAGTCAAACTGCCAATTTGACTCCCGTCCACTAAAAGTCAGGAATCGACCCAACCCTGATGCGTGCAGGTGAAATTTGACACACCATTGGAAAGCTCTTGGGGAGAGCTACAAGTTTGCTTTAGACTTCATTGCAATCGAAGATTTGAGCAAGGAGTTATGATCGCTCAAAGTCTCGAGAGTCCAAATCGAGATAGTTTTGGGATTCCTCCTTGGGAGTCCCGGGACAAAAAACTATTCGGATGTGGGTGCCGTGGAGAGGCACAAAGTATATTATATGGGGGAAGGTGGTGGCTTCCCCCGAGTCCGGGCAGTGGTGAGTGAAGTGAGTCCAGAGTTGCCCGTGGCTTGTCCTAACACCAAGGGTGTTTTAGAATGTGAACTAACCAACTTATTGGTTGGTTTGATACAGGTTCGAGTAAGTGAATAGCTTGTCACTCTTCCTAGTCCCATCTCGGAGCTTCAGCATGCTCTTCTACCCCTTTTAGTGCTGAGAGCTGAGAGTGTGCCCCAAGTCTCTCACAATTCCGCAACTTGAGTAATTTAGGCCCAACTTGGGGCTAACTAGGGACTTGGGAGCACGTCACGTGGTATCAGAGCTCTAGTTGAGTTCGATTCAGTTTTTGGGAGTTTTGGATGGCACCCAAAAAGAACTGTAAGCAAACACAAAAGATCATGTTGGAAGAACCCATCAAAGACCAAATAGTCTCGCTGGAATCAATTGGGGAGGAGGAACCAAGAACTCGGGAAGACCAAGATGAACCTGAAAGTGAAGAAGAGCAACAGAGGTGGGTCCTATTCACCTAGGAACAATTGGAAGTTTTCCTCAAAATGAATAGGCTCAATTTTAGTGAATTGGTTACGGCCTTCAAAGGAGGAGCATCCAAGGATGCAAGATTTCAATTGGCCAAACCTAGGAACTTCAATGGTGCCCATGATCAAAAGGTTGTGGATGCTTGGCTTGTTGAAATGGAGGATTACTTGCATGCCGCCAAGGTTGGACGACATTCAGCTGTGGAACTTGCCCAATTTTAAGGCTATGCCACCACATGGTGGAGGACAGTGAGATAAGAGGAGGGGAAGAACCATGGTTACACTTGGGAATTTTTTAAGGAACGAGTTGAAGCCAAGTTTGTTCCAAGGAATTCCGATTACATCTCGAGGTGTAAACTCCACGACCTTGTGAATGCCACAAATGATAACTTGCGGCAATATGTGAGGGCTTATTCCGAACTCATGCTGGAGATCCGGCACATGCATGAACTGGATCGTGTGTGCCAATTTGTGATGGGACTTCCAACTTGGGCCAAGCGAAAGCTTGAGGAAAATTGGTTCTCCTCACTATCCAAGGCCATCATGAAAGTGGAAGGCTTCTCGAATCTGGGACGGGGTGAAAAATCTGGGTTCAAGAGGGACAACAAGTTCCTTGACAAGAAGCCACGCCATGAAGGAGAATGAAACTGAGGGCAAGGGAGCCCAAGGAAAGAAAAACCTAAACAATTCTAAGGCTTGGGGTTCAAACCCAAGGAAGATTTTGTGAAGAAAGGGGCTCCCTTCAAAAGGAGCCAACCCAAGGGAGATGTTGGTGGGAAGCTTAAGGGGGCATGCTTCAATTACAACGAAGTGGGGCACTACTCCAAAGATTATCCCAAGTCCAAAGTAGGGAATGGAGGCTCTAAGGTAATTGCCCTTAATGCCAACCTAGCCCAAGATGAATGTGATCGACTTATCTTCTTGAAGGGGAAGATTACTAAGTGGGATGTGTTATGTTTTTTGGACACAGGGGCTTCTCACAACTTCATAACCTGAGAAAGCGCTGAAAGGATGGAGCTCCATTTGCGGTGCACTTTGCACTTTGCAGATGGGGTTCCCCATCCCACTACGTCACAAGCAAAAGAAGTGCCTCTCCAACTAAAAAATTTAAGAGGGAAGGTGGACTTGTTGGTTTCCGCCTTGGGTGGAATGGATTGCGTTTTGGGAATGGAGTTCATCACCCAAAATAATGTGCTCATAGAAGGGCACAAAAGACTAGTTAGGATTCTTTCCAAAAGTGGGATCGTGAAGATGAAGGCACATGAGATGCCTTGTGTGGGTTGGCCAATCATCCACTCTATGTTAGGAAAAACCTGGGAAAGAGAATGCGTGGGAGGTTATGGCATGTTGTGTGTGATGCGGGTGTTGGATGAGTATGAGCCCAAGGAAGTCGCCAACTTAATGACTTCCCCAAAGTGCATTAAGTAAGTCTTGGATGAGTTCCCGAATGTGATGCTCGAAAAGTTGGCCGAAGATTTACCCCCGAGAAGACGAGTTGATCATGCAATCGAGGTGATGCCGAGAGTGGCACCTCCCGCCAAGGCCCCATATCGAATGAGCCATGAAGAGTTAAAAGAACTTAAAGTTCAACTCGAAGAACTCCTCACAAAGGGATACATTAAACCTAACAAGTCACCATATGGGGCACCCCGTCCTTTTTGTTCACAAGAAGGATGGGACGTTAAGGATGTGTGTGGATTATAGAGCCCTCAACAAGGTGACGGTGAAGAATCGATACCCCTTACTTCAGATTGATGACCTCTTTGATCGACTCTCAAAAGCTAAGGTGTTTAGTAGGATTGACTTATGGTCGGGATATTACCAAATTTGGATTATGGAAGGGGATGAAAAAAAGATTTTTTGCTGCACAAGGTATGGCTCATATGAGTTCTTAGTGATGCCTTTTGGGTTCACCAACGCACTCGCCGCATTTTGCATTCTCATGAATGACATTTTCTGAGAATGACTTGATGACTTTGTTGTCGTCTACATAAACAACATTTTGATCTATAGTGGCTCCTTGGAGGAGCATGCGGAGCACCTCCAGAAGGTGTTCCAAAGGCTAAGGGAAAACAAGTTGTATGCCAAGCTCGAGAAGTGCGAATTCGGGGTGATGGAAGTGGACTTCCTTGGACATAGGATCACTCAAGAAGGTTTGAAAATGGACGATCACAAGGTGAAGGCAATTTTGGATTGGGAACCACCTAAGTCGGTTTCGGCCTTGAGATCCTTCTTAGGATTGGCCTCCTATTATTGCAAGTTCAACAAAAACTTTGTGAAGATGGCCGCACCTTTGACAAACTTTTTGAAAAAATCCGCCGGAACTTACGAATGGGATGGAGCATGCGATGAAGCCTTTGAGACCTTGAAAGGCATTTTGGTGAAAACGCCAATGTTGAAGTTACCCGACTTTGACAAGGACTTTGAGATCCATTCCGATGCCTCCGACTTTACAATTGGAGGAATCTTATGACAAGAAGGAAGACCGGTGGCATTTGAGAGCAAGAAATTGAATGAGACGGAGCGAAGGTGGCCAGCACACGAAAAGGAAATGTGGGCGGTCATACATTGCCTCAAGACTTGGGGCCATTACATAGGTTCCAAAGATGTGGTGGTGTGGACCAACAATGTGACTTTGAAGTACTTTGCCACTCAACCCAAGTTGTCATAAAAGCAAGTGACATGACAAGACACATTGGCCTTGCTCAATGTAGATATTCGACACAAGCCCGAGAAGGATAATGTGGTGCCCAATGCACTAAGTCAAAAGCACCAACTTAAAATGGTGTATGTGGAGGAGACATAACTTCAAAAGGAGGTTCGACTAGCGAGCTGTCGTGACCAATTTGCCAAGGAAGTGAAGCAAAACATTCAAAATGGAACCAAGTCACACTTCCAAGTACGAAATGGATTATTGTGGTACAAGCAAAATCGACTCTATGTCTCGGAAAGGAAGATGAAGGATGTGCTCTTGAAGGAATGTCATGATGGGCTGCTTGCCGGCCACGGTGGTGTAAAGCGCACCACAACATTCCTTAAGAAGTCCTACTATTGGCCCAACTTGAAAGACGATGCAGAAGAATATGTGAAGATTTGTTTGATATGCCAACAAAATCGAACACTCAACAAGAAGCAAGCGGGCTTGTTACAACCTTTACCAATTCTCGAAGGGCCATGGGAAAGCGTGTCCATGGATTTCATGGTAAGCTTGCCCCCATCAAGGGGTTTTGATGCCATCATGGTGGTGGTGGATCGATTTAGTAAGATGGCACATTTCATTCCCACTAAGGATAATGCCACGACCCAAGAGACGGGAAGGTTGTTCTTCACACATGTTTTCAAGCATCATGGCCTCCCAAAGGAAATAGTCTCGGATCGAAACCCAAAGTTCACAAGCAAGTTTTGGCAAGCCTTATGGAAACAAATAGGGTTGGATTCAAGATGAGCATTTCCTTCCGCCCCCCAAACCAATGGACAAACCGATAGGGTGAACTTAGTCATCCAACAATTCCTTAGGAATTATGTGACGACGGATCAACAAGATTGGGTGGACCACTTGGAGTTAGCCAAGTTTTGTTATAACAACTTGGAACATTTCGCAACTGGGTCCACCCCCTTTCAAATGGTGACGAGCAAGTCACCAATTGTGCCCATGACTTGGGTAGCACATGGATAACCCCTAAGTGATGCAAGTGAGGAAATGCCAATGGTCACACAACTTGATGAAAAAAGGTGGTGCCTTTGGGAGTTGGCAAAGGCCAACTTGGAAAAGGCGCACAAGAGGTACAAGGATTTTGCGGACAAGTCCCAATGAGAGGTGAAGTTTCAAGAAGGGGATGAAGTGTGGTTGAACATCAAGAATTTCCAATTGCCAGAAGGTTTGAGTCACAATTTCTTGGGTCCATATGCGGGCCCATTCAAGGTGTTGGAAAAAAAACTTTCCGACACTTACAAGTTAGAATTACCGGAAAATCTTAGAGTTCACCCCACATTTCATGTTTTTCTTTTGAAGCCAGTCGCTCACGATGCCTCAAGGCCTAATCGGTAGCACAACTCAAGGCCCCCACCAAACTTGGTTCATAATGAACCATAATTTGAAGTGGAGGCCGTGTTCAAGTCAAGGCAATTAAGAGGACGAGAGCGGGAATACTTAGTGAAGTGGAAAGGATACCATCCAATAGAGGCATCTTGGGTGAATGAATCCGATATGGAACATGCCCAAGAAGCCATAGAGGGATTCCACACTAGACCAGCAAAAAAAAGACGCAGAACGTGATGAGGACATCACCTTTCTTTTAGTGGGGCAAGGAATCACATAGAATGTACCATATCAAGTTGCAAGTGAAATAAAGGCTTAAAAACTTCCAAAAGATTGTATCACGAAAATAATGTATAAGTGCAAATAGGGTTGTCACGTTGACATTGGACAAATGGAACTTGCGTAGGCCCAAATCAAAATCGAATTCCTACTTTGGGGTTAAGAGAAACCTTGACCCCAAAAGAAGAGGCAAGCAAGGTGAGCTTGCGAGGACATGCACAAGCTTTAAGTGCATCCCAAAGGGTTGGTTGGTAATGGCGGCCAACACAGGAAGTCATGACCCCGTTCACGTACTTTAATCGTGTAGCTTGGGACTTGGGTTTTTGCAAAACCCAAATGTCGTTTCTCGTACCTTGATAAACAAACCCTTTAGTTAAGGCTTGATTGTTGTGATCAAGGCGCAAGTTGTGGAAAGGCGTCATGTCAAGTAATTTAGGTCAAGATTAGATTTGGCTTGAGTTCCTCATATGGGGAAGGTTGAAAGAATGGCTTTCCCAAATGAGGGTTTTGTCAATTAAGCTAGTTTAGGTCTTTGACAAAGCAAAGGTTAAGGGTTTTTTATGAAATACCTTTGGACTTGCCAAGAAAGTGTTGGAAACTTGGGGACGCCTAAGTTAGTTTAAGGCAAGGTCCTGTCGCAAAAGTCGGCACTTCATGGCCAAGGATCCAAAAAAAAGAAATTGCAATTTATGAAAGAAATTTTAAGTGTCAATAAAGACATTGACCTTTTCTTCTAGTGGGGGAGAGTGTCGCAACCCTACTTGGGAGAGTGTGAGGATGGGACTTGGGAGTCCTTCGGGACTCCCGAAACTTTAGAGTTAGATTGAAGGGGTCAAAACACCTTGCATTTGGGTGTTCTTTATATCATTAGAAAGCTATTGAAGTTTAAATGTCGAAAATGGCCTCGCATGGGCCATTTGGACATTTGCAGCACAAGTTATGGTAAAAAGAAGGGCCAAGAGTCAAACTGCCAATTTGACTCCCGTCCACTAAAAGTCAGGAATTGACCCGACCCCGATGCGTGCAAGTGAAGTTCGACACACCATTGGAAAGCTCTTGGGGAGAGCTACAAGTTTGCTTTAGACCTCATCCTAATCGAAGATTTGAGCAAAGAGTTATGATCGTTCAAAGTCTTGGGAGTCCAAATCAGGACAGTTTTGGGACTTCTCCTTATGAGTCCCGGGACAAAAAAACCATTCGGATGTGGGTGCCACAGAGAAGCACAAAGTATACTATATGGGGGAAGGTGGTGGCTTCCCCCGAGTCCAGGCCGTGGTGAGTGAAGTGAGTCCAGAGTTGCCTGTGGCTTGTCCTAGCACCAAGGGTGCTCCAGAATGTGAACTAACCAAGTTATTGGTTGGTTTGATGTAGGTTTGAGTAAGTGAATAGCTTGTCACTCTTCCAACTCCCAACTCCTGACGCACTCCCAATTCCTTAAAGGGCCCAAATGTGAGCCCAAGTAGAAAGCAGTGGAAGAGGGAGGAGTCGGAGCACGCTCCCTAGCTCACAACACTTTGAGGGGTAGAGGGGCGTGTTGGAGCTCCGGGATGGGACTAAGAAGAGTTGACAAGCTTCACTTAGTCACACGGGCCTGCACACAACCCACACAAAGTGATTAGTGCATAATTGGAACACCCTTGGTGTTAGGACGAGCCACGGGCAACACGGACACACAAGACTCACCACGGCCCGGACTTGGGGGAAGCCACCACCTTCCCCCTTATAGTATATTCTGCAGCTTTCCACGGAGGCTACAGCCAAATGGCTATTTTTCCCGGGACTCCTGAATGGGAGTCCCGAAATCCCGCTAGCTAGGATTCCCACGACTTTGGAGCCCCACAACTTTGCGAGTAGACCTCCAATTGAAATGCAGTCTAAAGCAAAGTTGTAGCCCTCGTCCAGAGCTTTCCAACGATATGTGGCACGCCCCCTGCAACTAAGTAAATCGGGTCGATTCCCGACTTTTTGTGGTCATGAGTCAAATTGGTAGTTTGACTCCCGGCCTTTCTTTTGGCCATAACTTGTGTTTTAGATGTCTGAATGAGTAATGCAAGCTCATTTTAGACATCTACGTTCCAAGAGCTTTTCAATGATATAAAGAACGCCAAAAGCCATTGATTTTTGACCCCTCAAATCACTTTCTGAAGTTTTGGAAGTCCACCGGGACTCCATCTCCCAAAGTGGGAGTTGCCTTGGGAGTGTGAGTGTTCACTCCTTCACACTCCCTCACACTTTCTAACACTCCTGGGAGTATGTGATGTGACTCCCGGGCTTCTTCTTGCCTTAACTCCCGGGCTTCCTCTTGGCCCGCACCCTTACGATGCCTTTGCCTTGACTCCTGGGCTTCCTTTTGGCTCACACCCTTGCAAGCCCTTTGCCTTGGTCGCGAGCCCAAGGCTAGGGTTGCGACATATTGGTTGGTTTGATGCAGGTTCGAGTAAGTGAATAACTTGTCACTCTTCCTAATCCCATTTCGGAGCTTCATCATGCCCTTCTACCCCTTCTAGCGCTAAGAGTTGAGAGTGTGCCCCGAGTCTCCCACAATTCTGCAACTTGAGTAACTTAGGCCTAACTTGGGGCTAACTAGGGACTTGGGAGCACGTCAATTACTCAAATCCAAGATTAGAAGGGTTAATATGAAACAACCAAAGTATAATTGAATAAACGTAACCCCATTTTACCTATTAGAATGAACATCAGGTTGAAGGAATTTGAGGAGTTATTATTAGACAATACCTTACTCAAAGTGCAAAATCAAACCTTGGGAGACAAAAACCCCAAATGGAAGGAGTTGTGACAAACTATTTAGGAATTCATAGAAGAGTAAATTCAAAACAGCATGGAGCTAACTTGCTCTGATGAACAAAGTTATCAATTTGAGATGCAAACTTATCAAACTATTTTCCTTGATTTTAAGTACGAACCCTCGAATTTTGTATCTATGGAAATTAGAACCAATAACAAAATTCCAACAACACCATTTGTGGTACAACCTGTTACTAAACTAGTTAGTCCACTAAGAGGTGGAATAGGTTTAGAAATCATACGCTTACCTGTTTAAACTTTTACCATACTTGTTTTAGTGACCATTGTTATTAATCAACTTGTGGAAGGTAATGAAAAATCTGATAGGGAAGAAGTTCAACTTGTTAACCTTTCATTCACCATACTGGATAGTAGATTAGAATCTTTGGAATTCACATCTATTAATGCACTTTTGACCCCACATCAAATAGGTATAGGTCAAGAGGTTACTTTAATCTCAAGTACCTCACATGCTTCAGAGGTATTTACAACACCCATAATGACCTTTGAAGACACAGCTAATTGTCAAAAGACTATAGTGCCAATTGGTCTTCAAATTTTGAGTTAAGTGGAACAACTTGTGGAGATAATAGGTGCTAAACCTATTGAAAAAGTCATCAGTCAATTGGTTATAGAAGGCCAATTTAGCCTAGGACTTTGAGCTAACAATTGGAAGACGAAATGTAGATTTCAAAGGGGGATAATGTCACCTAGATTTGGAAATAGGTGACTTAATAGGTTGATAATGTAAATAGGTTGTTAAACTTAACATGTGTCTTAACCTATTATTTAACCTAACTTGTAGTATTGATCTAACTAGTTATTAAACATGGTAGGTAATGTTACTAGGTTAAGATGATTGGTTGATAGGTCAGTCAACACGTGATCTATAGAACTTGTATTTGACAAAACCAATAGTTGAATAGGTAGTTAGATAGGGTGTATTTTTTTGAAATTTTGGATTGTTAGTTTAAGTACTAGCTAATGATTATTTATAATGGTCATTCATGATTGTTGTATTTTGAAATAACTAGTATAAGAATTAAGAGAACATACCTATTAAAGACTTTTTGAATTTCATTCATGATTATGCTTTTCACTTTTTAATTATGGACCATGGATCATTTTTCTTTCAACCTATTTCCTTCAAACTTGAGCAATTTGTGTACATGTTGGTTTAGGATGTGTAGTAGTTTAAATTTTATTTGTGTATTATATGTACCTATTATTGTTTAAGGAACTTGTTGTTGAAAAATTCAGAGGTAAATTAACCTTGATGGGAATATAAAAACCCATTAACAGAATGTAATTGGATTTCCCAAAAACTTACTGCTTTAAATTGCAAAATCTTGGTTATTGAATCAAAATCTAGCCTTTAGATCCTTCTTGGGTGATACAAAATATAAAATTAAGCCATGTTCCAAATGTTTCACAAGTGGAAAGCAACTTTAATTAAACAGGAAATATACCTCCTCTTGAGTGTCCTTGGAAGGCGATTCCACTCTATTTTTAGTGATGAGTGTTGCTTATTCACAAAATATTCCATACACAATTGGATAGTTAGTAATCATAGATAGGAGAAAGTTATTCAAGAACATTTCCTCCTCTTTGTTAGGCTTTCACCTTATAATGCAATTAACTATATTCTAGTTTCTCTTTACACTAACAAAAAGAAATCATATCATTAGTGTAAAAATTGGAAACCATGCATACTTCAAATTTTGGTATTCTTTATATTGACCATACAATCTTAAGGTTATAATTTAGACAAACTTGAGGTTATAAAACATTTCGCTTCTCTCACCTCTACCTCCAAATTGTGATATGCATCCAAAGTTTGATTTGCACACATCGTAACACCCTATAGAACATGAATTAACTTGTTCAAAAAAGTGACCATGGAAAACATAAAGAAAAATTATCCTTGAGAGACATAAACAAATTGGTGTGTCTAGGCATCTTCCCTCGAAAACTAGGAATTTTAATCGAACTCAAAAAAACAAAAAAAGGTATAGGAATGAGAAAAAGTTTTTCGTGAGCAATGCCCAGGATGGAGCTTCGCCATTGCTAAGAGCTTCTTATTAGAGAGCCCTGGGACCCTATCCAATTGCTTGGCAAATGTTGAAACATTTTCAAGAACTCAGCCTAAGAGGGAGTTTGGCAATCGCCAACCCCTTCCCATGACCCCAGTTCATAACTCCGCTCAGCAAATGTCAAGACCTCTCCCCAAGAACATGGCACCCATCCCCCAAGAACCCACCACCCCACTAACTAAGCTCGAGAATGAATTTGGCCATTGTTGAAACCTTCTTGTGAACCCAACGTGAGAATGAGCTTGGCCATCATTGAAACTCCCCATGCAATCGGCCTAGGAGAAAAGTCGATAGCCATTGCCCACCCCTCCCTATGAGCTTGACTCAGGAACAAGGTCAACCATTGCCGAATCCTCCCTGCAAGTTCGGCCAAGGAGTGAGGATGACCATTGTCGAGACCTCCTAGCGAGCTCGGCCTAGGAGCGGCCTTGACCATTGCTGAAACCTCCCCACAAGCTCGACCTAGCAACCATTGTGCACCATGACTTCAATTCGGCATTAGGTTGGGCCACCATTGCCAGGGTACCATTTACCTTTCGACGGTAGAAAAGGAACACATCTTGGGAATGAAGTTTTTGAAAGCCCATTGCTTGGGAGCTCCCTTGAGTTTGCAAGTGCCATCACTCATTTGAACTTTGGCCTAGGGTCATTGGGGCTCCTCAAATGCATTTCCTTTAACATCTAAAGAAAAAAAACAAAGCATCAAATTGAAGGAGGAAACATAAGCTTACCTCTTGGCTTGTGGTCATTTGTGTTGGAGAATCCTCAACCTGAAAATGAAGAAGAATCACATATTATACACATTGAAACCCTAAGAGATAATTTTTGCAAAAAGTGAACCATAAATATTTGAGAAGTTAACAACTTCCTTACCTCTTCTTCTATTTCTTCCTAGTGTTGTAGCATGAGGTTCCTCCTCCTTGCTTGTGCAATTTCTTTTCTTTTCATGCATTATTTGGAGTTTATCCATAGATAAGACTATTGCCTCCTCTTTGTTTTGGGCTTTCGATGTTGTTTTTCTCTGTTCTTGCATTTGTGTAATCAAATCTATTAGGTATCAACAACACTTCTACCAATTTGAATTTATATTACCTCCTCTTGGTTCGGAAATTATTATTACCATTATAGATGAAAGGACTAACAGTTTATTATTAACCTATAGTTATTATGGGAATATACTTATTATTAACGATGTAACTATTTTGTGATTCCAAGGGAACGTGTAATAATTATGTCAATGATTTTGCCAATATTCCTTAAAGAATTGGTCAAACAATAGTGGAGTGGTTGTAACTTTTACTCGTCCTTCTACACAGTTCTTCAATATTGCCCAATTTAATAAAGTTTGGAAAATCTTAAAATTACAGTTGAAGTGTATTAGTTCACCTAACATGTAATACTGAGTAATTGTGGAAATTTTGGCATGAGAAAGGATGAATGGCTTGCATGGCTATCTATGCGAGTGTTGGTGTTGGGGGAGACTTGGTCTATAAGGTTATTCTTTTTGGCTAAATGTTGAGCAAAAGTTTAAAATATAATTTAAAATTAGATAATTAAATTATTATCAAGGTTTTTTATTGCCAATGTCAAAAATAGTACATTTAGAATCCCTAGAATTTTTTTTTCAACTTTTACTCTATAGTTAAAAATAGTGATGTTTAAACAGTTACAATGGTAAAAAATTGCACTTCATAGAAATTTTAAGCTAGTGTAATCTTTAAGTGAATGGTTGTTTTTTTCACCCCAATTTCATGAATTTGTAATACTTTTGCAATTTGTTCCACCTAAGGAAATGTAATTAAATAATCCACACATGATAGTGCCTATAAAATCTCATTAAAAAAATTTCATCACCTCAAAAAATGGAACCTGGTACCTTCTTCACATTCACAACAATTATCTATTTCATTTAGATACATGCTTCATACTATTGATCTCTAATAAAAATATAATTGGCTTAGGATTAGTTGCCACAATTCCCCATATCAAACAGTATCCCTATCTTTATCCATGCATGGTGATCCCAATGAAGTGTGGTGAAGGCTTAATTAGTTAATCCAAAGATCATATTAAATTAAAATTTTATTGGATAAATTTTTTAACTTACTCCTTTGAAATTTTTTCTTGATGATAATGGTCATCAATGATAAACATATCTATATTTTGCATACATCCCTCCAACTTTTGAAAGTTTTTTCAAAAACATTTTGATTCAAAAAGGGTTTTATCATTTGTGCATTTGAAACATAAATCAAAATATGTTTCCAATATTGTAAAGTGTAGTTCATCTTCATCAACCTGATTTATTTCAATGAGTATAATTATTCATTGCATTTCATGGCAATTGTCCAAATTTCCAATTTCAATTTATCCTTTAGAAGAAAATGTTGCATATGATTTCACAAGCATTTTCATTTTAAATTTCCCCATTACTTATCTCTATTAGACATTTTGTAGGACATTCCTTTCAAAGTAATGTTTTACTTTCCAATAACATCTTTTTTTTTATTGAATTTCCAAATAATTCATGTTTTTTCAAATGCGGCTTGTAGTCTTGTTGGAATGCCCTTTCACTTAATATTAAATAATCCACTTGCAATGTTACATCTGATATTTCAAAACAATTGTGCCCTTGTCACCACACCTTTAGAAATGATAAAATCAAGTTTGACCAACACGTTTGGAAATTCTTACTTTGGAGATTTGTTGCATTTTGTATATATAGACCACATTGCTATGGATGTGTGTTCATTCTATTAATACAGGTCATGATCATCCCCACCATGTTTTTTAAAGATCTCAAAGGGAAATGAATCATTTGAGTAAAATATTTTATTTATTCTTTTTATTAATCCATGTTCACCCATATATGTGGGGTGATGATAACTTATGTGTGTGATGTGTGATATATCCAAATTTCCAATTATTGAATAATTAAATGTGAAATATGCATGTGAGCTTTATCTCATCATAATGTGACTAGCACATGTTCTATTCTCATGTCATGATACATTTGCCATATTTACACATGGTGCATATACAAATTGTTTTAGAGGATGTGCATATGCCACAAATAGCTTAATATGTTCTAGCTTCTCACATGCATATTTCCCTAGAGAATTTGATTGGTGCTTAAATATTAATTGCACATACATTAAGTACATGCTTCTTGCACATATAGATGGTAGATATGTGTGGAACATTCACATGCTTGGTATAATCACATATGTGGGATGTAAATCCACATCCAAATTTGGAATATTTCAAATATTTAAATGTTAGATGCACAAAATCTTTTCTATATGCTAGAAGATTACCACATTGCATATGTGTTGGAATCCCAATGGGTTGTGATTTGTTTACAATATATGATTCTTATATTAATTATGTTTTCCCATGAAAATGCAATTTTGTTTTTGATAGAATATATCCTTTTATTTATGTTGATTTATGGCATCCAATTTTGAATGAAATATCTTGATTTTGTTGGGATCCCATTAACTGTGTGCTTATTACTTTTTGTTTGCGACATGTTCTATTTCCAATTAATTCTTGTCCTATTAAAATCATGCCAGTAGCAGTTCACATGATTCGATTAATCTATGTCAGAGTTGTGACTTTGGAAATCATCATTGTATTCTGTATTAACTACTTCCTTTACACTTCTTTCTATGGTCTTCCACCCATCTCTTCGTTTCTCTATTTCTTTTGAGATTTTAAATGAAGCCAGATTGATTCATCATTATGTCATTGGCAATTCCCATAAGATTAACCTCATTTTTAATGTCCTATTACCATAGTCATTCTTGTGGTGATGGTATATTACTTTTTTGTTTCATGTCTTTTCAAATGAAAATATGTCAAATTGTGGTTATTGGTGATCAGGGAATCAATTGAATGCCAAATTTTTTCGATTGTTCCACACTTTTTAACTCCTTTCAACAAGTCACTTCATTTTTCATTTGTTTCCTAGTTTCGAGAACAATTATGGAATTCAAGTAATGGAATCCAACTAGGGTCTTGAATTATGGTGGTTTTAATTTGATCACCTCGTTTCACTTTTAATATTCTACCTAGAATCCCATAATCTCTGGCTACAATAATCTTTTAGTGATTATTTTTTTATGTGCGTCAAATTGACGTTGTTCTTTGTCCGATTCCATATTCATCCTACTTCTTTTTTTAAACATATTGCCAAGTTTATTTTGATATGCATTCTATTTGTTGTCTTCCCCATTCCTTGTCCTCTATAACATTCAAATTCATGCTTTGCATTTTATTGCATTTCATTCTATGTTTCCTTCTTTCTTTTTCATTACTATTCGTGTGTCCTTGGTAACATGGTGACATTTCATGATGTTGGACATTCAAAGCTAACATTCATGCTGTCGATGATTTAAGGACAACTTTAGTCTTTGAACAATGTTTGTGTGCTATGTTTTCTTTTTAGCTAAGATCCTTGCATGTATCCAAGGATGTTTCATGTGATTCTAATAACTTGGTCTTAAATTTGTTGTACTAGATTCCTATGACCTCCTCTCAAGGGAGACAATGGGTGGTTGGTTGTGGGTGTCATTGCATTGTTGGCGATAGTCTTATTCATAACCTTCAAGAAACAATCTTGATGCTAAGAACAATAAGGTCTATGGTCAAGATTGTGAAGCAAAAACATGAAATTAGCAACATTCAACTTCTGTTTTTAAACAAACCTTCTTCATATGTTTTCATTGAGTTGTTTGATTCTTCCTCAAGTAACAACTTGATACCCCATTCTTCATCCACAATATCACCAAATTTGATTTCTCAATTTGGTTCCTTATAACCATAGTCTCCATCGTCATGGCTGTTTTCCACCTTGTCATCACAACCTTCCACCTTTTAAAAAAAAAATTAATCCATGGTTTCTTGCTTATGTGTAATGGCGCTTCTAGGATAGAGCTGTAATAAGCTGTGGAATTTGGATTATGACAAAATACCTATTCAAAAATGGTCAATTGTTTTTGATGGGGATGTTTTGTTTGAATTGCTGCCTTTGTTTCCCAATGTTCATGGCTCTTCAAAAATGCATGGCATGGATAGAAAAAACAATGGCCATATTTGGTGTAAGGTGATCACCACCAATATTAAAAAATAGTTTTGGGTTAAACTTCAGGAAGTTTTTTTGCTTAGGTCACCTGTATTGTGTGCATAATGATTGTGAGAACTTTGTGTGTTCTGCCTTTCGCAATGAAACCTTTTGGTGCCATGAGAACATTCATATTCCAATTGTAGGTCAAATGCAATTAATTTTGTCCGCTTCCTTACTTGATACAGATTTTGTCATGTTCTTGGACCCTTTGTGTTGTTGGTTATAGTGGGAAAATCAATTATGTTGTGCATAAATTCTAATCTTTGTCGAGAGCGACAATTCATCTTGGGGTACACAACCATATTATTACAGATGGTAAGTGTAACGAGTTTTTGGAGGAGACTAGAAGGTTGATTGCAGAGGAGGTCGTTTGCATGCTTGATGTGAAGATGTTTATAATTTCCATGAGTGTTAACAAGACCTTGGCTAGGCATTTCTTCAATGATTGTAGTTATGGCATAGTGGAGCTTTTCAAAGGTGAATAGTTAGAGCACATCCAAGATAAGTTCTATGAATTGAACTTTCCCAACGTTCGTAACCTCGTTGCTACTTTCAAGCATTGTCTATGTGGTGGTTACATTGATAACATCTTTGAATTAAAGTCTAAGAGTCAATATGACTACATCCAAGAATGTTTGCTTCCCTAGACAAGTTTTTGGACAAAAGGTGTTCATTTTTAAGATGTCCATAAATGGTGTGGGGAGTGGAGTGAGTCTTGTCACAAGAATGTAGCCTACAAGCCAATTGGAATGTAATCAAAATTGTTGTTGATCAAGGGACCCCTTTGTGAAGGTGGTTGATAAGGAGCCCACATGTCTATTCCATTGGACTCAATCGTTTGATAGGCACACCAAATGATTGATCAAACCTAAATTTCAAGATCAACACATCTGTCTTTGTCACCAATACAAGGGTGCAAAATCCCTCAGGTAGGCTAACAGTCTATATATTTTAATTTGTTATTGATGGCTTTCGTTAGGGGGCTACTTCTAAGGTACGTGTCCATGAGTTTGGCAATTGGTTTAACTTCTAGCATATCCGTGTCAAACAATGGGGAAGGTTCATCGTCCATGTGAGTATTTCATTTCTTAGCTTTTTATGACTTTTTTTTCTTTTGTTTACATTCAAAACAAGAATTCCATTTGCTCTTTAATTCCATTTGCACTCTTGCTCCAACTCTGTTTGACATTTTAAATTTTGTTGACATTTTCTTTCCTTTGAGTTGCAAAAGTTCAATGATGGGGAGTGGGCGGACATGCCCACTTGCAATTTGGTATAAACTATGCATAACATCTAGTTACAGTAATTGGGAAAATGGGGCACTTGTTTGTACACAACGACATTCGATGATTATGTTCGTGCTTTCAAACAATCTACATTGTATAGATAATACTTGCAAGGTGGTTCACTTGGTCATGGACCCAAAAAGAATGAATTGTTGTTGAAGAGGGCATAAGGATTAATGATCTTATTAGACTTGTGGCCATTGTGGCAAATTACACATTTGGGTCATCTTTGACAAATTGCCTTCCACGCCTCTAAGGAGAATAGGTGTTTGGTTTGCCAAGCGACTTGCTAATTGTCCTTTAGGTGCAAACAAAGATTCGCATCATCTTGATTGTGTGAATTTTTCTCATCCATGGGTAACTGTTCTTGTTGTTGAACCCAATATTGTGGAAGATGTACAAATTCAACAATCGCCATTTGGTTCTAGTAATTTGCTACCTTTGGTATCTTGAGGTGGCCTGGAGTTGAAGGAAAGTATTTGTGTTGATGGCCAGTGGTGTATTCAACACTACCCACCCAAATTTGCAATTCAATGTTTTGCACTCCAAAAAACCATGGTGTTCAAATGTAAAGCAAGGATCAACCTTTACAAATCAATAAATGGAACTACTACTCCATGTTATTCATGTTTCTAGTTTGAATATCATAGTGGATCACACGAACACCATAAACACTAGTTTTGTCTTGATGACTTGAACCATTGTGTGGGTGAGACAACTTGAAAATTTGTAGTTGCTAAGCTTGCAGTTCCAACCATATGGCCCATCTAAGAAGGTATTAATTTGACCCAAAAGGAGGTAACAACTCTAGAAGAGGCAAGGTTTTCCTTTGATTGCTTGCTTAAAAACAATGTTTGAAGTTTATTTGGCTTGCAATTTTCTAGTTCAAACAATCCCATGTGCATGTCGTGAGTTGTCACATCTTTGTGAGGTCATTTGGTGCAAGTTGTTGGCCTACAACTTGTGGTGGCAAGAAGGTGAGATGGCCTTCCATGTTCAAAATAACACATCACATCAACAATTGGGAGGCTAGCAAGTTACTTTTCCAATGCACTATTTTATGCAATGTAAACATGTGTATCATGTCTTGTAGATGATTATGTTCTATGGGCTCATGAAAGAGTTCATTCATTACTGCATGTGGAGTTGGGATGAAGTTTAACGTTTATTAAAACATTCTAAAGCCTTTGGACTTTAGTGATAGTACATAACAATTGCATTTGTTTCAAATCAATTATGTTTTTCTCATTCATCAAGCTTGCTGTACTTGCCTCCACTATGTAAGAAGTTTAGTTTCAAGTTGCGACTAAACAATTTTTTATCCACTATGTATTATTTCAATCATTCTTATGAAATGTATATGTTTTTTTTGTTCTAATGATTATACATAAGTGGTGTGGCATCAAAGTATGTGACTTGATAAAACTGTATACAATTTATTTGCAATAAACCCATTAATAGTCATAATGTGCTTTCATGTATGTTGTTTTATTCTATAGAATATCGTAATACCTTACCATTGTAACACATGTTTGTCGAAGAATTAATATATTTATTAATTTAAATTCATTAAATATTTCTCAAACATGTAGTTTATCATCATTTCAACAATTCTGAAAATATTGAAAGTATTATATAAAAGCCTTAGATATTTGGAGCATTCATTGCACTAGGAATGATAATATGCATCTTTGTGTTTTTTTTTACTTCAAACCTTCACATGATGCTATTGTTGATAATTCTGTTAATTAAATCTATGTTTAGAGTCAATAAATCATTATTGATTCCCTAAAAACTCACACATGTGATGTGGCAAAATATTCCACACCTTGTCATGGAATATTTTGCCACGTCATATGTATTATTTCCACATGGTAGACAAATATATTAAGAATATTCCATGACATGGCATGGAATATTTTTTAAGATTCCTTTTTGCTCATGTTCATTTCTTCATTTGCTCATTTGTTAATGTCATTGCCAAAAAAGGACAAACATGATTAGGATCACGACTCAATTGGAGAACTAGGAGGAACTAGGAGCTAGGAACCAAAGGAAGATGAACATGATCAAGGAAGAACCATTAGGAATTAGAAACTAGGATGTAGAGGAAGACGAACATATTCAAGGTCATGAACCAATCATAACTAGGAGCTAAGAAGAGCCAAGATGAACCATGACCGAGAAACCAAGCATAAAGGAGGATGAACATGATCAAGATCATGATGATGGGGGGATTGGGGGCTCCAAAAGAGGATGAACATAATCAAAATCACAACAAGGAAGTTGGGCCCACATCTGATGACAATCACTAAGAGGTGGACTATGATGGAAAGAGGGGTTGGACCTACATTTGAATGTTTAGGCGATGAAAATCATGATGAAGACCTTCTGCACACCATCACCATCGCTTGCACAACACAAGGTATAACCAATATTATATTTTTTTCAATAGAAGAAAACAAATTTGTAACAAACACCACTTAGGATTGAAGACGAAACCCAAATGAAATCTCATGGAGATGATGATGATCAACCAGTCCTTGGCACTAATGCCTAGCTACAACCAACAAACTCCAAAGTTTGACCATCCAGAATCCAAACTCCAAACCAAGGAACGTTGATATCCAAAACCCAAAGTGAGGTGTAGCACCACGTGGAAATTTAGGGTTGGAAAACATAGGGTTTTGTATGACAAGAATTTTCTTCATTTTTTTGTGAACGTTGATTTTGGAAGCAGATTTATGATGAACCTTTTTGCATTATGTAACCAACAAGTTTCATTCCCATTCCATTCGATCAAGGGTCAAAATTTGTCCATATTTCAATTGTTGACACCTCTTTCATAAGGCAAAACATGTTTGGTTATTAGGATGACAAATGTTTGTTCTAGTTTTTTTTAGCAAGTTCACCCCCCTTCATTTGGGGGAGCATATCTTGGTCATTCCTTGACTAAATCACACAATCTAAACATCTATGAATGCGCCTAGAGATGGGGTACAAATTCTTTTGAAACCCTAACCCCAAAAAATCAACATATCTAACACACACTTCTTCACTGAGTCTTTATATGTTTAGTCATTGGCCTATTTACCCTAGTATTAATTAAAATCAATGTTTTTGATATACCCCATGACAAGGGTATATACAAAATGTTAATTTATTTACTCAATGAATAAATGTATATTACGATTTTTTTCATTAGGGTAAGGTGTGGGTAAATTTTTTATAATTTTTGGTACATGGGTATGGTTTGGATGCCCCTTATAATATACCCTTGGTTAGGATTGAAAATAAATAAATAAATGGTAATTTTTTTCTTATTTAATAAAAAATGAGATATTTCACACTAAATTTTTTATTTAGACAACTTTGATAGGCCTAAATCTAGTGGGACAATGCACACATATGATATCAAATTTTAATAATAAAATTATGTAAAAACATTTCAATTTTACTCGTAAACATACATAAAATGAGAGACCATTAAGATCAAATTGGACAACATGTCATTTACCTTATTAAACATAAATGCAAATCTGAAAATAAAAATTTATTATATCAACAAGCTCAACATAATGATTTTCAAACTTTTAAATCTAATTAAAAAAATTTGCTTCACCATCCCCCAAGTCCTCAAGAGTCACATTCTTTCTCAATATAAAACACCTTGCACAACAATCAAACATATGATTGGCAACAATTTTAAGGTTTAGGTTGGGGTTATAAGGTTTAGATGAGGTTTACCCTAATGATATTTACCTAGGTTTGAAAACATACCCAATTTTGGGTATGAGTATTTGTGAAATATATCCAAGGTTATGAAATGAATATATTTTTCAAATTTTTATACCTTTCAATATACATTTAATTAAGATATATAATTTTTTGAAATAATAAAGCAAAATTAATAATATACCCTACATGTACTTGGTAGGTATACATGATATACTTGCACAACACTGGTGAAAAGCCTTCAAATGCAACCTGAAATAACATTTTGATGTACTTGGAAATTTATTTCAACACTTCAGTTACAATAGCATAGGGGTTCATTTTGTTTTTGAAAAACATAAGGACCTTGTAAGGTAAAACAACTCATGAGCGTTCACTTAAGCACTTAGGACATGTTGGATCCAAGGGGAGGGCTCCATTGTTTTTAGTGTCCAAATGAAACTTGAACCCTTCCTATTGGTGCATCTAATGCACTAAAAATTGTCAAAAGAAAATTAGAATTGGGAAAGTTACGGGTCCCCTAAAGTAGAGGGGGTCAAGAACTCAAAAAAAACAAACCATTGAACATTACAAAGCTGGTTCCCAATCACCCAAAAAAATCATTGTATATTTCTTTGTTGCTATTAGAGTTCAAACATGATTTGTAGAATTGAAGGTGGTGCTCCTATAACACTTTAAATTGCTTAAAATGAACAAGAAATGATGAAGTTAGAAGCTTTGAAAGTAGGACAGGTCCAAAGAGAAGAAAAAAGAAAAAAACGCATTTTGTGAGTTGGAAAGCTTATTTTTTTTCTTGCTATTTTTCATTACTCCTTTTCATTTGCACTTCAAAGATGATTTCTAGAGCTTGAGGTAGCGTTCTCATAACATTTTAAATCAGTCACAATGAAGCACATATGACGAAGATCTAAAGAAGTGATTGGTGATAGGGTAGCGATCAATGATGGGCAGTTCTACCCTAGTACTTTTACTTTCACAAAACCCAGCAAAAGCAAGCAGGGGATGGGCCCACCTAGAAGAAAAGACATGAGGCACCATACATACCATCTGTCTTCTGTTTTCTGAAAGATGTACAAGTTTAACAAGAATCTCATGGAAGCCGCCTTGTGTTTGATTTTCTTTCTTGTTTCTTGTTTATGAGTGGAAATCCAAATTTCATGAATGGTTTCTCTATCCATATGATACTGAATGTGTATGTGAATGGCAGGTAATATGGGGGTTTATGTGTAAGGTCGGGGCATTCCAAAGAAAGGCATTTTGGGAATGTCCCTGACTTATTTTGAGAATGCCTCAACCCCTAGGCTTTACCTATTGTATGGGACTGCTAGAAATTTTTTTAGTGTATGTTGAGGATGCCCTAAATTGCAGAATGGGATCTTATAGGGATTCCCTGCAAGACAATCTTGTAGAGGATTTCCTGCAAGACAATTTCAACTCGAAATTTTACCTGTTCTTACTTAAAGCAGGAGGCTATCATAAACCTAAACACACATTTGATCATGAGGCATAGGAAGTGGATGGTTCTTAAACCTAATCATTAAGAGTGAGAGAGATCTTGTAGGCTTGTAGGCATAAGATTCCTCGCACTCTTAAGGAGTAGCGTAACATCCCTTCCCTTTTCCAGTAGTCCAGTCATGGATGTGAAGTGCTCTCCAAGTACTCAATGAATTTTGTCCAAGTGCTCCTCAAGCGTAGGGTAACTCCTCAGGCCATGGGCATAATTGGAGTAAGGGCCCACATGAGGTGAAGCTAAGGCAGTCCCAATTCCAATAATGCCCATGGCTGAAGACTTTACACAACATAAAAATGGATGTGATGGTAATATTTTTCAATTATGATATTTGGCGGATATCACAATAAAAAATGAAAAAGTAATATGATCATTTCAAAAAGCAAAACACCCACAAAGGCGAGCATTTCACTTTCTGAAATGCCCGCTCATGGCTGACACCAGATTAAGTCAGGTAAGGTGTCCTCCATTTACACTGCTGGAAATGGTGGAGGTTTTTATGTTGTTTGAGGGCATGGAAACAAGCCTGGTAGCCCATGTTCTCAAGCCCAAGCACAATATATAACCCCCAATGTGACCTGTCGTTTGTCACATAAAAAATCTGACCTAATTTGAATCTGTATCACTGGAAGAACATTGTAGATTTGTGAGGTGCCTCAGAGGCATGCTTCGTCAGGTATCTCCAAATAGAGAACAAATATTAGGTTAGGTTTTGATGGTTATAATGGGCTATACCCGGATCATTCATGCAATATTTAATTCCCTGAGAATTTTCAACTCAGAAACCACCAAGTGGATATTAGCTCTTTCTGGAACACAATCTTGAAAGTGTAACAGGATGCCAGTATCTCTCCAGTACCTAAACCTGCAGTTGTTGGCATCTATTTACAATGCAAATAACAGCAAGGAGATGAAGGAAATTTAGGGTCTCCTGCGTGCCTAGCGACCTACCTCTTTTTACTTTCGACCCATATAACGCAAAGCCAGGCTATGCCCTGGGGGTGCTAAAAAAACTGGGGATGAAACGAATAACCCCGATTCACAGAGGTACGCACGGATGTAGGACTGGTGTTCCAAGTTTGCACTTTCCACTTCCCGACTTACCTTTTGTTCGTGACCTGAATGACTTTTAGCTAGCACACTCACATGGAAATACTCCAAAAATGCTGTTAATACTTGTGCAGTATTCTGTAATACAACTACTTTCTTTATCTTCGTCATGCAGACAGCGGTACTTAATAAAAGTTCAATTGCTACTTTCTTGTTGCAATTTTCTCACAGAAAATAATTGGGGGGCGGGGGGAAGCGCCGGGGCGGGGGGGGGGGGGGGAACTTGGGTAAATCAATAAATCAATCAAC